>ERZ791573.127-NODE-127-length-51088-cov-20.278565_pt1 | contig 51088 bp, 39 predicted proteins | sample MGYA00509971_ERZ791573 | MGnify/ENA primary metagenome ERZ791573 (study PRJEB30046, sample SAMN00791921) | human gut metagenome | study: EMG produced TPA metagenomics assembly of the A metagenome-wide association study of gut microbiota in type 2...
CGCTGCCTTCGGCAGCTCAACCAGCGGTTATGGATATTCGCCGCCTTCGGCGACGTTTGCTTGAGAAGATATGTCTTTAGAACGCAATCTTCTTGCCCTTAACCACAGCTATGCCCTTCTGCGGTGCCTTTGTGCCGAGGTAGCGGCCGTTGAGGTCATAGAAATAGCTCTTGGCTGTGGGGGCTGCCATAGGAGCGGTGATGGCTGAAGGGGCCTTCTCCGTTATGCGAATGACATTGGTTGTGAGATCCACGCTTATAGCGTAGGTGCCGGCAGGGCCTTGGAACGCCCATGCACCGGGAATGTCGGTTGTGAAGAAGGGGATGTCCTCGTTGAGGTTTGCCCTATCGCCGTCAGCATAGGGAGCGAGACGCTTGGCGTTGACAAAATCCCAGTTCATGCCGAGGCGTTGTAGGATAGCGAACAGGCCCTCGTCGGATGTGAAGGTTATGTCGCCCTCATATTTGCCTTCTGCGGTGGCAGAGAGCACGCCTGTGGGTATCTTGAAGAGCCATGCGCCGTCGGTGCCGAGCAGATACAGCTCCTTTGGATAGCCTGTGGGGTAGTTTTCGTCGTTGCCGTAGATGGTCATGCGGTCGTTGCGCAGGTCAAGAGTCATGCACACATAGAGAGAATTCTCTTCCGATGCGTCAACGAAGAAGTTGGTCCATTCGCCCTTCTTGAGGTTCACCGTGAGGTTGGTCTCCACGTCGCATGTGGCTGTGGCGGCACCTATGCGCTTGTCGCCGATCTCCTCCCAGCCGTCGGGCGTTGAAGCGAGCGCTGTAGAGATGTTAAACTGGTTTGAGCGGAAATGTACCCATCCGGTGTAAACGCCCTCAACCTCGTCCCATTCGATGGCTTCGCCCTTGTCGGCAGCAATGGTTCCGTCAAGGCCGTGAAGATAGATAGCATCGGGATATTCTGGAACGTAGGTTGCGCTGTAGAGCATGACGGTCATGTTGCGCAGGTCGATGGTCACATCGTAAGTTCCTGTCTCCGTGATGCTGAACGCCACGTCTGTGAGGGTGAGATTGTTTTCGCGGTTAATCTTGACAGCGCCGCCACCATAGCGGTAAGGCACGATGCCTGTCCAGTCGTCATCTGTTGCGCCGAGCTGTGTCAGGACAGAGAAATAGAGACTTTCAAAGTTTACGGTTGCCTTATACACGCCATCTGTCTCTGACATGGCGATGGTTTCAGACGCCACATTAGGCAGAAACTCACCTTTTGAGCCAATGAGATAAACCTGTGAGGGGAAATTGCCGAGAAGGGTTACCTTGCTGTTGTTGAAGTCGACACGAATGCGGTATGTGTCGTCGGCTGTGGGCACCTTGAACGAAGCATCTCTCTGCGGATGAATGTCACTGGGCGTGTTGACCGTGAGCAGGGCGTTGTTTGTAGCTGGACCGTAGCGATAGGGCAACAAGCCAGCCCAGTCGCCGTCGGTTTCTGTCAGCTTGGTAACAATGGTGAAATATTGAGCACCGTTTGTGAACGCCACTTCGCCTTCATACACACCATCCGTGCCCGTTGCCTGAAGCTCTGCGCTGGCCACGTTGGTCTGCCATTTGTTGTCGCTACCAAGGATGTAGCACTGCGCCTGTGCGGTTATGGCCATGAGCATCATGCAGAACGTGGCCATGAAAATGTGGAGTAGATTTTTCTTCATAAGATGTTGGTTTTTAAAGTTGATAATTGGATTTATGATTCTCGTTCTTGTTGTTGTTGCGTTGTTTGTTGATTGTTGTTTTTGTTGCGTTGTTTTTGTTTTGTTGTTTTGTGTTGAAACGTTCGAATAGGCGCGGAACCTATGTTTCTTCTACAAAGATAGAGAATTTCCTGATACGTTGTTGTTTTTTCTTCATTTTTATGCAAAAAAACGCGTGTAAACGTTCGATTTATGTCAATTAGCTGTTTTTTTGACACGAAAAAAGCGGATGCGAGGCACATCTATATAGTGCGACGCATCCGCTTGTTTTATTTATCAGGAAGACGTGTCTTGCTTATGCAAGCGTCTTGCCAATAAGGTCTCTGTTGCAGAGAATTAGTCGGCCAACTTAGCCTTGATGAACTCGCGGTTCAGGCGAGCGATGTTGGCGATCGACTCGTTCTTCGGACACTCAGCCTCGCAAGCGCGGGTGTTGGTGCAGTTGCCGAAGCCCAGCTCTTCCATCTTGGCGATCATGGCCTTGGCACGCTTTGCTGCCTCGGGACGACCCTGGGGCAGGAGGGCGAGCTGACTCACCTTAGAGCTTACGAAGAGCATGGCAGAACCGTTCTTACATGCAGCTACGCAGCAACCGCAGCCGATACATGTAGCGCAGTCCATTGCCTCGTCGGCATCCTCCTTGGGGATAAGGATTGCGTTAGCGTCCTGGGGCTGGCCTGTGCGAACGCTCACATAGCCACCAGCCTGCATGATCTTGTCGAAGGCAGAGCGGTCCACCATACAGTCTTTGATGATGGGGAAGGCAGCAGAGCGCCAGGGCTCTACGGTGATCACGTCGCCGTCCTTGAACTTACGCATGTAGAGCTGGCAAGTGGTTGCGCCCTGGTTAGGACCGTGGGGATGTCCGTTGATGTAGAGCGAGCACATGCCGCAGATACCCTCGCGACAGTCGTGGTCGAAAACGAACGGCTCTTTGCCGCTCTCGATGAGCTGCTCGTTCAGGATGTCGAGCATTTCGAGGAAGGAAGTATCGGTGGGGATATCCTTCATTTCAAATGTGTCGAAATGACCCTCTGCCTGAGGACCATTCTGACGCCACACCTTCAGTGTGAATGATATGTTTGCCATTGTCTTAATCTTTTTTTAAGTTGTCAACTAAAAAGAAAACTAGTTCTTATAGTTACGAGTTTGTACCTTGATTGCCTCATACTCGAGCGGCTCCTTGATGAGCTCAGGAGCTGTCTCGTCGTTGTTCTGATACTCCCAGCAACCTACATAGAAGAAGTTCTCGTCATCGCGCTGTGCCTCGCCCTCGGGAGTCTGATGCTCCTCGCGGAAGTGACCGCCACATGACTCCTCGCGTGAGAGAGCATCGTGTGCGATAAGCTCTCCCATGAGGATGAAGTCGCGCAGGTGGATAGCCTTGTCGAGCTCCACGTTCAGACCCTCTTTCGATCCGGGGATGAAGAGGTTGGTGTTGAACTCCTTGCGGATCTTCTGGATGAGCTTGATGCCCTCTTCCAGACCCTCTTTTGTGCGGCCCATACCAACGTGCTCCCACATGATGTGGCCGAGCTCCTTGTGGATAGAGTCGACAGAGCGCTTGCCATGGATGCCCATCAGGCGGTCAATCTCAGCCTGTACACCCTTCTCGGCCTCATCAAACTCGGGACGGTCGGTGGGGATGTGGGGCCAGATAGCCTGGTCGGCGAGGTAGTTCTGGATGGTGTAGGGCAGCACAAAGTAGCCGTCGGCCAGACCCTGCATAAGAGCAGAAGCACCCAGACGGTTTGCACCGTGGTCAGAGAAGTTGCACTCGCCGATGGCGAACAGACCTGTGATAGAGGTCATCAGCTCATAATCGACCCAGATGCCACCCATTGTGTAGTGGATAGCGGGGTAGATCATCATCGGGTTGTAGTAAGCCACGCCGTTGATCTCGTTGGCCTTCTCGCCGGGGTTAACGTCGGTGATCTCCTCGTACATGTCGAAGAGGTTGCCGTAGCGCTGACGGATAACGTCGATGCCGAGGCGGTTGATCGACTCAGAGAAGTCGAGGAACACAGCCAGACCCGTGTTGTTCACGCCGAAGCCCTTGTCGCAACGCTCCTTAGCGGCGCGAGAAGCCACGTCACGGGGAACGAGGTTACCGAAGGCGGGATAGCGGCGCTCCAGATAGTAGTCGCGGTCTTCCTCAGGAATGTCTGAACCCTTCTTGGTGCCAGCCTGCAGGGCCTTGGCGTCCTCGATGTTCTTGGGAACCCAGATGCGGCCGTCGTTACGAAGCGACTCTGACATAAGGGTAAGCTTCGACTGCTTGTCGCCATGAACGGGGATACATGTCGGGTGAATCTGTACGTAGCAGGGGTTTGCGAAGTATGCACCCTTGCGGTAGCACTGGATGGCTGCAGTACAGTTGCAACCCATAGCGTTGGTAGAGAGGAAGTATGTGTTGCCATAACCACCAGTAGCGATTACCACGGCGTTTGCAGAGAAGCGCTCGAGCTTGCCTGTAATGAGGTTCTTGGCGATAATACCGCGAGCACGTCCGTCAACGATTACTACGTCTTCCATCTCGTAGCGTGTGTAGAGGCTTACGCGGCCTGTGTTGACCTGCTTTGAGAGTGCTGAGTAAGCACCGAGGAGCAGCTGCTGGCCGGTCTGACCCTTAGCGTAGAAGGTACGGCTCACCTGTGCGCCACCGAACGAACGGTTGGCAAGCATGCCGCCATACTCGCGTGCGAAAGGCACACCCTGGGCAACACACTGGTCGATAATGTCGTTAGACACCTCAGCGAGGCGGTAAACGTTAGCCTCACGGGCACGGTAGTCGCCACCCTTCACGGTGTCATAGAACAGACGGTAAACAGAGTCGCCGTCGTTCTGATAGTTCTTGGCGGCGTTGATACCACCCTGAGCTGCGATAGAGTGAGCACGACGGGGAGAGTCCTGGATGCAGAAGTTAAGCACATGGAAACCCATCTCGCCGAGGCTGGCTGCTGCAGAGGCACCTGCCAGACCTGTACCTACAACGATGACGTCGAGCTTCAGTTTGTTCTTGGGGTTCACCAGACGCTGGTGAGCTTTATAGTTGGTCCACTTCTCGGCCACGGGGCCTTCAGGGATTCTTGAATTAATTGTCTTAGCCATAATGTTGAATTATGATTTTTGATTGTTGATGTTTTAATTAGCAGCAGCCGCAAAGGTTCTTTGCTGCAAACACTACTACTACCACGAGGAAGCCGAGGACCAGCAGGGTTGAATAAACCTGGCTGATAACCTTCCAACGGTTGAACCAAACCTTGCCGTTCCAGCCAAAGGTCTGCATGGCGCTCCAGAAGCCGTGGGTGAGGTGGAACCACAGAGCTACGAGCCACACGATGTAGAGAACAACGAACACGGGGTTGCTGAAGGTTTGCTGGATCCAGCCATAGCCGTCAGCAGGTGCGCACACTCCCTCAAAGCCTACGAGCTCGGCAAACATCATGTTGTACCAGAAGTTCCAGAAGTGGAGCAGAAGACCAACGAGAACGATGATGCCCAGAACGAGCATGTTCTGAGATGCCCACTCTACGCCTGCGGGCTTTGCCACAACGGCATAGCGCTCTGAACCACGGGCGGCACGGTTCTGCATCGTCAGCCAGAAGGCGTAAACGATGTGGAGCACGGCCAAAGCTGCCAGTCCAAGAGTTGCTACTACGGCATACCAGTGGGCGCCGAGGGCTCCACAAATCATGTTGTAGGCGTCGCCTGAGAACAGAGCCACAACGTTCATTGACATGTGGAATGTCAAGAATAGAATAAGCGCAACGCCAGTTACAGACATCACAACTTTTCTACCGATAGTTGAATTGATTAACCACATAAATGATTGAAATTTAATTATTTAATGTTAGAATGTTTATCCGGAGGGGATGTGGGGGCGACCGCACGGTCACCGTGTGTGGGCAACATCTTAAGAACACGCTTTGTCTTATATAAGATGCACCTCAAGCCTGAGCAATACCTTATAATAGGTATAAGACTGCCCGTTTCAAAGTGCAAAAATACTATATTTTAATGATAAAACAAAGCAAATATAGGCAAAAATCAATTTTTATTCTTAATTTTGCCAAAAATAAAAATTGCATAATGAATTTCTTTTACGACGTCATTGTCATAGGAGGTGGACACGCAGGCTGTGAGGCCGCTACGGCAGCCGCCAACATGGGCGCTAAAACGTGCCTCATCACTATGGACATGAACAAGATTGGACAGATGAGCTGCAACCCCGCCGTGGGCGGAATTGCCAAAGGACAGATAGTGCGCGAGATCGATGCGCTGGGAGGACAGATGGCCCTCGTGACCGATGCCACAGCCATTCAGTTTCGCATGCTCAACAGAGGCAAAGGACCGGCGGTGTGGAGCCCAAGAGCACAGTGTGACCGTGGAAAGTTTATATGGCAGTGGCGCACAGTTTTGGACAACACACCCAACCTTGACGTGTGGCAAGACCAAGCCGACGAGATTGTCGTGAAGGACGGTGTCGCCACGGGCGTGAAGACGGTGTGGGGCGTGGAGTTTCACGCCAGATGCACCATCATTACGGCGGGAACGTTTCTCAACGGACTGATGCATGTGGGGCGTCGCAAGGTGGAGGGCGGACGGTGTGCCGAGCCTGCCGTGCACAACCTCACGGAGAGCATCACACGTCACGGCATAACGGCCCAACGCATGAAGACGGGCACGCCGGTGCGCATAGACCGCCGCTCGGTCCATTTTGAAGACATGGAACGGCAGGACGGCGAGAACGATTTCCACAGGTTCAGTTTCATGGGCGAGGGACGGCCGCTGCAACAGCTGCCCTGCTGGACATGCTACACCAACCCCGAGGTGCATGCCACGCTGATGGCTGCCATTGCCGACTCCCCACTCTACAACGGACAGATCCAGAGCACGGGACCGCGCTACTGTCCGTCGATAGAGACAAAGCTCACGACGTTTCCTGACCGGCAGCAGCACCCGCTCTTCCTGGAGCCCGAGGGCGAGAATACGAACGAGATGTATCTTAACGGATTCTCTTCGTCCATGCCCATGGATGTGCAGCTCGACGCGCTGCATAAGATTCCGGCTCTGCGCGACGCGAAAATCTACAGACCGGGTTACGCTATAGAATATGACTATTTCGACCCGACGCAGCTGAAGCCGTCTCTGGAATCGAAACTGGTAGGCGGCCTGTTCTTTGCAGGACAGGTCAACGGCACCACGGGCTACGAGGAGGCGGGAGGCCAAGGCACGGTGGCGGGCATAAACGCCGCCCTACTCTGCTCTGGCGGCGACCCTCTGGTCATGAAACGCGACGAGAGCTATATAGGCGTGCTCATCGACGACCTCACGACGAAGGGTGTGGACGAGCCCTACCGCATGTTCACCTCTCGCGCAGAATACCGCATCTTGCTCAGACAAGACGACGCCGACGCCCGACTGACGGAGCTGTCTTACAACCTCGGCCTCGCAACGCGCAAACGTTACGACTGGTGGTTGCAGAAAAAGGAGAACATCAGTCGCCTGATAACGTTCTGTGCCAACACATCGGTGAGACCTGCCGACGTGAACGCCGCTCTCGAACAGATAGGCACCTCGCCGCTGAACGGCAGTGCAAAGATTGCGGATCTCATAGCGCGTCCGCAGGTTACGCTTCAGCTTCTCGCCGACATTGTGCCTTCTCTGAAGGAACAGGTCATGATGTCGCCGAACCGCATCGACGAGATTGCGGAGGCAACGGAGATCGGAATAAAATATAAGGGCTACATCGAGCGTGAGCGTCTCATCGCCGACAAGATGCACCGTCTTGAGACCATCCGCATAAAAGACCATTTTGTCTATAACGACATCAAGGAGATCTCAACCGAGGGCAGACAGAAGCTCACCGCCATAAACCCCGAAACTCTCGCGCAAGCAAGCCGCATACCCGGCGTATCGCCCAGCGACATCAACGTACTGCTGGTCTTGATGCACAGATGAGGGAAAGGGAAGAGTGAAGAGTGAAGAATGAAGAGTGAAGAGTGAAGAATTGCCATCCCCACTCCATTCCACCACAACAAGATCCTCACCACAACAAGGTCTTCACCACAACAAGGTCCTCGCCCCAACAAGATCCTCGCCCCAACAAGTCAAACAATCAACAACAACAATAAACAATGAAAGAAAACAACGAACTGTTATTAAAAAATCTTCGCTGCATTCCTGACTGGCCGAAGAAAGGTGTCAACTTCCGCGACGTAACAACTCTCTTCAAGAGTCCGGAGTGTCTCAAGGAGATCAACCGCGAGATGTACGAGCTCTACAAAGGCAAGGGCATCACAAAGATCGTGGGCATCGAGTCGCGCGGATTTGTCATGTCATCGGCACTCGCCCTGGAGCTTGGTGCCGGCGTCGTTCTCTGCCGCAAGCCGGGCAAGCTGCCTTGCGACACCGTACAGGAGAGCTACGCTAAGGAGTATGGCAAGGACACCATCGAGATCCACCGCGATGCCATCGACGAGGACGACATCATCCTCCTCCACGACGACCTGCTCGCCACAGGAGGCACCATGAAGGCTGCTTGCAACCTCGTAAAGAAATTCCACCCGAAGAAGGTCTACTGCAACTTTATCATCGAGCTCGTGAACGAGGGTCTTAACGGACGCGAAGGTTTTGACGAAGACATCGAGATAACATCGCTTATCAAAATTTAAGCGAACGAAAAGTCATAACAAACAAGCAGAGGGCGGACAGACAGTTCGCCCTCTATCTTTTAAGAAGAGACACATCTTGCTTTTAAGAGGAGACACGTCCCGTAAAGTTTTACTTTAATGTTCCACATGAAACATTAACTTCACAACAACCCCTTTCTCAACAAGTTACGCCGTATGAATAAAGAAGAAAATGAAACGCGCCTCGCCCGTTTGAAGAACATCGTGCTGAACATGCCGGAGAAACCCGGCAGCTATCAATACTATGACGAGAGCCACACGATAATATATGTGGGCAAGGCAAAGAACCTCAAGCGCCGTGTGTCGTCCTACTTCCACAAAGAGGTGGACCGCTACAAGACAAAGGTACTGGTGTCGAAGATTTGGGACATCAGCTATACGGTCGTGAACAGCGAGGAGGATGCTCTGCTTCTTGAGAACAGTCTCATAAAAAAATATAACCCCCGCTACAACGTTCTTCTGAAAGACGGAAAGACCTACCCCAGCATCTGCGTAACGAACGAGTATTATCCGCGCATCTTCAAGACGCGGCACATAAACAAAAAGTTCGGCACCTTCTTCGGCCCTTACAGCAACACGGCGAGCATGTATGCCGTGCTCGAACTTATAAAAAAACTCTACAAGCCGCGCACATGCCGTCTGCTTCTCACACGCGAATCGGTGGAACGGGGTGCGTTCAAACCGTGCCTCGAATATCACATACACAACTGCCTCGGCCCATGTATCGGAAGACAGAGCTATGAAGAATATGCGGAGAACATGCAACAGGCACGCGAGATCCTGAAAGGAAACACACGCCAACTGAGCGACATGCTCTATAAGAACATGCAACGGTTGGCAGAGAACCTGGAGTTTGAGGCTGCGGAGAGAGTGAAACAAAAGTACCTTCTCATCGAGAGCTACTGCTCCAAGAGCGAGGTGGTGAGCCACACAATAACCGACATCGACGTGTTCACCATTGCCGACGACGACACACGCTCACACGCTTTCATCAATTTCATGCACGTCCGCAACGGTGCCGTGAACCAGAGTTTCACGTTCGAATATAAGCGCAAGCTCGATGAGACCGACGAAGAACTGCTCATCACCGCCATACCCGAAATTCGCGAGAGGTTTAAAAGCGAAGCAAAAGAAATTGTCGTGCCCTTCGAGATGGAATGGCACCTCAAAGACGCCGTGTTCTTCGTGCCACAACGAGGCGACAAGAAGCACCTCCTCGAACTGTCGGAGATGAACTGCCGCCAATATAAGTTTGACCGGTTGAAACAGGCTGAAAAGCTCAACCCTGAACAGAAACAGACACGCCTCATGAAGGAACTGCAACAGAAGCTCGGCATGGAAAAGATGCCTTACACCATCGAGTGTTTCGACAACTCAAACATATCGGGCACCGATGCCGTGGCAGGATGCGTGGTGTTTAAGGCGATGAAACCATCGAAAAAAGACTACCGCAAATATAACATCAAGACGGTAACAGGACCCGACGACTACGCTTCAATGAAGGAGGTGGTGAGACGGCGCTACTCACGCATGATCGAAGAGGACACTCCCCTGCCCGACCTCATCATCACCGACGGTGGAAAGGGACAGATGGAGGTCGTGCGCGAGGTCATAGAGGACGAGCTGCATCTCAGTATTCCAATTGCCGGACTGGCAAAGGATGACCGTCACCGCACAAACGAGCTGCTGTTTGGCTTTCCACAGAAGGTTATCGGTCTGAAAACCGACAGCGAGCTGTTCCATGTCCTCACCCACATCCAAGACGAGGTGCACCGTTACGCCATAACCTTCCACCGCGACAAACGGTCAAAACACGCCCTGCATAGTGAGCTCGACGACATAAGAGGCATTGGACCGAAGACAAAAGAGGCTCTCCTCCACCATTTCCGCACCGTGAAACGCATTTCCGAGGCCTCTGACGACGAGTTGGCAGCCGTGGTGGGCAGCAGCAAGGCAGCAATTCTGAAAGCCCATTTCAAAGAAAAAGGGAATGCAGACTTGTAAAATTGCCTAAAACATCGTATCTTTGCAAAAGACAGGAAAAACCTAAAGCAAAGATAAACAATCGCGAAACAACGAAGCGAAACGACGAAGCAAAACAATCGCGAAGCAAAGAAATAAAAAAAACAATCGCGAAACAACAAAGCAAAAACAATCGCGAAGCAACGAAATAAAAAAACAATCACAAAATAATGAGAGCAGTTATACAACGCGTCACCCATGCATCGGTGACAATAGACGGAAACGTGAAATCGAAGATTGGCAACGGTTTCCTTATTCTCTTAGGTGTAGAAGCAAGCGACAGCAGCGAAGACGTAGACTGGCTGGTAAGAAAAGTGGCAGCTCTGCGCGTGTTCGACGACGAAAATGGCGTCATGAACCGTTCGCTTATCGATGTTGACGGCGAGGCATTAGTGGTTAGCCAGTTCACACTCTTCGCTTCTTACAAGAAAGGCAACCGCCCGTCATGGCTGCGTGCTGCCACACACGACATCTCTGTGCCGCTTTACGAGGAGTTCTGCACAAAGCTGTCTTCTGCCTTGGGCAAGCCCGTTGGAACGGGCGAATTTGGTGCCGACATGAAGGTGGGATTGCTTAACGACGGCCCCGTAACCATTTGCATGGACACTAAAAACAAAGAGTAGAGAAAGGCTGTAGAGAAAGGCTGTAGAGAAAGGTAAAAAAGTAAAAAGGTAAAAAAGGCTGGCACCTTTATAAGGAAAAAGTGAAGAACGAAGAGTGAAGAATTCGATAGCCATTCTAAAGAGGAAAAATCAAAATTCGAAAACTCAACATTGCGCCATCAGCGCAACAATTCAAAACTCAACATTCACAATTCAAAATTCTTATAGCCCTGGCTATTCACTCCCCTCTCCTACGGGGAGGGGTAAGCCGCGAAGCGGCGCGGGGGTGGGGCTTTTAAAAAATAAAATTCAAAAATGACAATACGCGAAGCACAGCAGGCCGTGGACACATGGATAAAGACCTACGGCGTGCGCTATTTCTCTGAACTCACCAACATGGCATGCCTCACAGAAGAGGTGGGCGAACTTGCCCGCATCATGTCACGCCGTTATGGCGACCAGAGCTTTAAGGAGGGCGAAAACCAAGACCCTTCCGAAGAGATGGCCGACATTCTGTGGGTTCTCATGGCCTTGGCCAACCAGACTGGCGTGGACCTCACAGAGGCTCTTCAGAAGAGCATAGAAAAGAAAACAAAACGCGACGCCACACGCCATAAGAACAACCCTAAACTGACCGCCGATAAAAAGGAAAAGAATCTTTAAAAACAGAGACCTGACCGAACGGTTTTATGGACGCTAAAAGCATAGACGGCACAACATCATAAAGCCTTTTTCAATAAGCTGAACGGGCAGAACCGAGCTTGCTTGAGGTCTGGCAAGGCGAGAGAAGGGAGCATTAAAAGAGGCCTTTTCGATAAGCTAAACGGGCAGAACCGAGCTTGCGCAAGGTCTGGCAAGGCGAGAGAAGGAACCATGAAAAGGAGCCTTTTTAGATAAGCTAAACGGAAAGAACCAAGCTTGCGCAAGGTCTGGCATGGCGAGAGAAGGGACCATGAGGTGTCGTTATACGGCCCTCAAAAAAAACAACAGAAAAGAAAACAGAAAAGAAATATCAACGAAAAAGAAAACAATAAAGTAAAAAAAACAACGAATCTATGGGAATAATTAAAGACGACTTTCTGAAAGAAGAGAAAGCAAAGGCAGAAGCTAAGCAGAAAAGCAAGTATGAGGAAGCTCTGAGCAAGTATAACACCGACATCGACGACAAGGCCGTGCAGGAGGCTGTACGCAAGATCATCACCGAGAAGGTGCATCAGAACGACACCATGGAGGTGAAGAAATTCCTCATGGGAAGCATCGAGCTCACCACTCTCAAGACCACCGACTGCGACACCAGCGTCATGGCCTTCACAGACCGTGTCAACGCCTTCGACGAGCAGTATCCTGACCTGCCCCATGTGGCAACGATCTGCGTCTATCCTTGCTTTGCAAGCATCGTAGCCGACACATTGGAGGTAGAGGGAGTGGAGATTGCTTGCGTTTCAGGCAGTTTTCCGAGCTCACAGGCCCTTATCGAGGTTAAGGTGGCCGAGACTGCGCTGGCCATAAAAGACGGCGCCACAGAGATAGACATCGTGATGCCCGTGGGTAAGTTCCTGTGTGGCGACTATGAGGGTTGCTGCGAGGAGATTTCTGAGCTTAAGGCAACATGTGGCGACAAGGCCATGAAGGTCATCCTTGAGACAGGCGACCTGGTGACAGCTTCAAACATCAAGAAGGCTTCGATCCTGTCGATGTATGCAGGTGCCGACTACATCAAGACCTCAACAGGCAAGGAGAAGATCTCTGCCACCCCCGAGGCTGCTTATGTTATGTGTCAGGCCATCAAGGAATATTATGATGAGACCGGCATACAGATTGGTTTCAAGCCCGCTGGCGGCATTAACAGCGTCATGGACGCCATCACCTACTACACCATCGTCAAGGAGGTTCTTGGCGAGCAATGGCTCACCAACAAGTGGTTCCGTCTCGGCACCAGCCGTCTTGCTAACCAGCTGCTGAGCGAGATCGAAGGCGAAGACGTCAAGTTCTTCTAAGAAATAGAGGATGGAAGCAAGGCTTAGGAGCGCTAAGAAATAGCTTATAATAAGCTTTCAAAAGCTTATAAGCTTATAAAACCCTTAAAGCCCCATAAGCCCCAACCTTAAAGACCAAAAGCCTTATAAAACCCGGAAAAAACTATAAGGCATATAACAAAAAAAAGGGCTTTGACGCCCTTTTTTTATTTTCTTATCTTTCTTTTTTCTTATTATTCTCTTTTTCTTTTTTCCTCTTTTCTTATTATCCTCTGTTTGTTTTCTTATTTTTCTCTTTTTATAACAAAATCAAGATAAGCCATAAGAGCTTTCTTGACATCAGCAGCACCTCCGCAAGAACCATCAGAAGCTCCGCATGAACCATCAGCAGCACCTTTGCAGGAGCCCTCAGCACCTCCATCAAGAGCTTTTGCGCTTGAAATGCTGTCAAGCAGAGCCACGGCTTCGGCGTGAAGCTGCTCCATGCGCTGCTCGGCATACTCTATACCTCCACGCTCCTTGGCAAAAGCCACGAGACGCGCAATCTCATCTTGCGAGGCGGTATGGTCTTTCACCTTGAAGGCGAGAGCCGTCATCTCAGGGTCGTTCGCCGAGTTTACAGCATAGATAACAGGCAGTGTGAGCTTGCCCTCTGCCATGTCGTTGCCTGTGGGCTTGCCTATCTGCGGCGAGTCATAATAGTCGAAAATATCGTCGCGAATCTGGAATATCACGCCCAGATTTTGTCCAAACTGCTTCGCCTTGGCAATGTCTTCATCGCTGGCACCGGCCGAGAGGGCACCAATGCCGCAGCACGCCTCAAACAGCGCCGCCGTCTTTTGCTTTATAACATCATAGTAGACCTCCTCCGAGATGTCACGTCGTCCGATGTTTGAGAGCTGCAAGATTTCTCCGTCAGAGAGCGTGCGTCCCAGTTCAGCGAGATAGGTAACGATGCGTTCCGACCCTGTGCGTGCCACATGGAGCAGAGCCGTGGCCAAGATATAATCGCCCACCAGCACCGCCACCTTGTTGTCGTAAGTGGCATTGACCGAGGCCTGTCCTCTTCGCTCGCTGCTCTCGTCCACCACATCGTCGTGCACAAGTGAAGCCGTGTGAAGCAGTTCCAAGCCCACAGCCGAGTTTTGCGTCACCTTGCTTACCTCGCCAAAGTTCTTCGCCATAAGCAAGATGAGCATTGGTCGCATGCGCTTGCCCGCACGCTTTCTTATGTGTTCGAGCGCGCTACCAAGCAGTCCGTCTTCATGAGAGAGCGACTGGTTAAAGAGTGTCACAAAATCGTTGAGTTCAGCCTCAATCGGATGTTTAATAATTGAAAGATAATCCATTTCTCGCTACTGTATGCTACAAAATTTTGCACAAAATTACTACATTTATCGGGATAAATCATATATTTTTAGTAATTTTACAACATCCTAAGATAAAAAAGGATAAAAGCCTGATAAAAACAAAAAAGGCGAAAGCCGAACAGAAACAAAAAAGGCTTGCTCCATAACAAGACAAGAGGGCTTAAGCCTGAGACAAACAAGAAGGGCAAGGCCCCTAACAAAGACAAAAAGGTCGCAGACCATAACGTTTAACCAAGCACCCCACCCCACAGCAGACAATGAACAAATTATTTCTTCTCGATGCCTACGCGCTCATCTACCGTTCCTACTATGCGTTCATCAAGAACCCGCGCATCAACTCGAAGGGCATGAACACATCAGCCGTCATGGGCTTTGTCAACACCCTTAACGAGATCATGCAGAAGGAGCAGCCCACCCACATAGGCGTAGCGTTTGACCACGGCAAGACCTTCCGCGACGAGGCCTTCCCGCAATATAAGGCGCAGCGCGAGGCCACGCCCGAAGACATCCGTGCCTCCGTGCCCGTGATCAAGAACATCCTTACAGCCATGCACATACCCGTGCTTCAGGCCGACGGCTTCGAAGCCGACGACGTGATAGGCACCCTCGCCACCAAGGCAGGTGCCCAGGGCATAGAGACCTACATGCTCACCCCCGACAAAGACTATGGCCAGCTCGTCGCTCCCAACGTCTTCATCTTCCGTCCGCGCCACGGCGGAGGCTACGAGAAGATGGGCCCTGAAGAGGTGGCAGCAAAATATGGCATCGACACCCCGGCACAGGTCATCGACCTCTTGGCGCTGATGGGCGACTCTGCCGACAACTTCCCCGGCTGTCCCGGCGTGGGCGAGAAAACCGCCGCCAAGCTCATTGCTCAGTTTGGAAGCATCGACAACATGCTCACCCGCACAGCCGAGATCAAGGGCAAGTTGCGCGAGAAGGTCGAGGGAGCTGTCGACGACATACGCATGTCACAGTTTCTCGCGACCATACGCCGCGACGTGCCGATAGACCTCGACCTCGACGCTTTGACCGTCACCCCACCCGACGGTGCAGAACTGCGAAAAATTTTCGACGAACTGGAGTTTAAGAGTCTCGCTGACAAGATTCTTAACAAATCTGAAAATAAACCAAAACAGGTTAATCAGCAGCTCGATTTATTTGCCGAAAATGCGCCCGAGAGCCAAGATCTTTTCGAAAACACGTCAAAAAAAAGCGTTAACACCGAAAAATATTCTTATCAACTCGTTGAGGATGAGGAAGAAATAAAGAAACTTTGTGACTTTTTCTTGACATCTCCGCTCGTCAGTGTAGACACAGAGACCACATCAACCTCTGCCATCGACGCCGAACTGGTGGGATTGAGCTTCGCCATCGAGCCTCACAAGGCATTTTATGTGCCTGTTCCTACCGAACGTGAAAAGGCGCAAACAATTGTTAATATTTTTAAACCGCTCTATGAGAGCACAAAAATATTGAAAATCGGGCAGAACATGAAATACGACATGGAGGTGCTCATGCGCTACGGCGTTGTCATGGCAGCCCCCATGTTCGACACCATGCTCGCCCACTATGTGCTCCACCCCGAACAGAAGCACGGCATGGACTATCTGGCCGAGGTGCTCCTCAACTACCAGACCATCACCATCGACACGCTCATCGGTCCGAAGGGCAAAAACCAGAAATCGATGCGCGATGTGCCGCCCGCCGACGTGTGCCCCTACGCCGCCGAAGATGCCGACATCACCCTTCAGCTCTACAACGTGCTTGAGCCGCAGCTCCGCGAAGCAGGAGTATGGGAGCTGTTCAGCGAGATAGAGATGCCGCTCGTGCCCGTGCTCGCCGACATGGAGACCACAGGCGTACGCATTGACACACAGGCGCTCTCCGACGTGTCGCAGACGCTCACCGCGCGCATGAACGACCTTGAGAAGCGCATCTATGAGGAGGCGGGCGAAGAGTTTAACATCGCCTCGCCCAAGCAGGTGGGAGAGATCTTGTTTGGCAAGATGAAGATCGTGGACAAGCCCAAGAAGACCAAGACAGGACAGTATGTCACCTCCGAAGAGGTGTTGGTGCAACTCTCACACAAGAGTCCGATCGTAGCCGACATCCTCGCCCACCGCGCCCTGAAGAAGCTCCTCGGCACCTACGTCGACGCCCTGCCCAAGCTCATAAACCCGCGCACAGGCCACATCCACACCTCCTTCAACCAGGCGGTCACAGCCACCGGCCGTCTGTCATCCTCTGACCCCAACCTCCAGAACATACCCGTGCGCGGAGAAGACGGCAAGGAGATACGCCGTTGCTTCGTGCCTGAGCCGGGACAGCTCTTCTTCTCTGCCGACTATTCGCAGATCGAGCTGCGCGTCATGGCTCACCTCAGCGGCGACGACAACATGATAGAGGCGTTCCGCGAAGGCTACGACATTCACGCTGCCACGGCAGCAAAGATATATAAGGAGACCATTGACAGCGTCACACGCGACCAGCGCACAAAGGCCAAACGTGCCAACTTCGGCATAATATACGGCATAACGGTGTTCGGTCTGGCTGAGCGACTTGAGATATCGCGCGACGAGGCTAAGCAGCTCATCTACGGCTACTTCCAGACCTTCCCCAAGGTACAGCTCTACATGGAGGCGGCCAAGGAGACAGCACGACAGAAGGGTTACGCCGAGACCTTCTTCCACCGCCGACGCTACCTGCCCGACATCAACTCGGGCAACGCCACCGTGCGCAACTTTGCTGAGCGCAACGCCATAAACGCCCCCATACAAGGCTCGGCTGCCGACATCATAAAAATTGCCATGATCCGCATTCATGAGCAGTTCCACATGAAACGTCTGCGCTCAAAGATGATCCTTCAGGTACACGACGAACTCAACTTCTCCGTTGTGCCTGAAGAGCGCGACATCGTGGAGCAGATTGTCCTCACCGAGATGCAGAACGCCTACCGCCTGAAAGTGCCACTCGTGGCCGACTCAGGATGGGGAGAAAACTGGCTGGAAGCACACTAACTCTTATTAAGGGAAGAGCTTATTAAGTGAAGAGTGAAGAGTGAAGAGTGAAGAATTCTATTGCTTATTAAGGGAAAAGTGAAGAGCTTATTAAGGGAAGAGTGAAGAGTGAAGAATTCTATTGCTTATTAAGGGAAAAGTGAAGAATTCTATTGCTTAAGCTTATAATATAACTGGGCTTTCAGAAGTTCAATAATATGAAATAACAGCTTTTTTTATGTGAGATGTTTTACAAACAACATTATTCACTAAAAACAAAAACAAGATGAAAACAAGAAAACTGATCGTTGCCACACTGTTGGCAGCAATGTCATGCACCCCAGTGTTAGCACAGAACGACAAGGCAGAACCCTACTTCACCCCTGAGGAGATGCCCAACATGCTAAAGACACCCCTCACGCCGCCCGACAGCCTGTCGGCAGCCTTCTCTTACGACCTCTCGCGCTTCCTCTGGGGCAAGAGCGTGCGTGCCACCGAGCGTGGCGAGATGGCAAAGGCCGATGCCGAGTATGGCCTGCAGGTGGTGTGCCGCGAGTTTGCCGAACCTTTCGGCATGGAGATCTCCAAAGAGAAGACCCCCGAGATCTACCGCTTGCTCCTCGACGCCCTGACCACCTGCGACGAGATTAGCTGGAACCCTAAGAACCATTTCATGCGCCGCCGCCCGTTCATGGTCTTCCATGAGCCGTCGCTGCAGCCCAAAGACGATGCCGCCCTGTCAAAGAACGGATCGTTCCCCTCGGGCCACACCATCCTCGGCTGGAGCGCCGCCCTGCTGCTCAGCGAGATCAATCCCGACCGCGCCGAAGCCATCGTGAACCGTGGCTACCTCTACGGCGAGAGTCGCGTTATCGTGGGCGCCCACTGGCAGAGCGACGTCAACGCCGGCTATCTCTACGCTTCTGTGGCATACGCCAAGCTCCACACCTCCGACCGCTTCCTCAAGCAGATGGAGAAGGCGCGCAAGGAGTTTAAGAAGCTTAGCGGAAAGAAATAGAGGAGAGACCTGCTATTGTCGCAGAAAACATCTGATTTTTTTACATCGCGCTTCGCGCTCGTTTTTTAAAAAACATCAATTTCCATTAATTGAACATTAATGAACATCAATATTTCGCGCGAGGCGCGTATTACTTAAGTAGGTGTTCAAAATTAATTTAAATGATTCTATGCTCTATTTTGGTCTGGATGTTCAGCTCCGAAGAGGGAGTGTAGCGGGCTACACGACCGATGAGAGCTGGGCATACGGACCAAAAGAGGGCGTAGAGGCATTTGAAAGCATAACCTTTTTTATTAGATTCATATATGCGATTAATTTTGAACACCTACTTATAAATTAATGAACCATGAGTTTCCGCGCAAAGCGCGTTTTAATGATAATTAATGTTCAATTACTGGAAATTAGTGTTTAAAAAAACGCGCGGAGCGCGAAAAATTGATGTTAATATTCCGCGAGATTATTGGCACCCGCGGAGCGTAAGAAAGTTTTAAGAAAGAAGCTTACAACCAATAAAAAACATGTTTATAGTCATACTTTTCATCTTCCTCGGCATAGGCATAGGCTACGCCGTGCGCACAAGGACGACCTCAGCACCTCTCGTCAGCGCCGTAAACAAATGGTCTGGCAAGGCCACCACATGGCTCATCTGGCTACTGCTGTTCATGCTCGGTCTGGAGGTGGGCAGCGACAAACACATCATAGCCTCTCTGCCCACGCTCGGCGTTGAAGCCCTGCTGCTGTCGGTGTGTGCCACCGTGGGCAGCTGCGTGCTGGCATGGGCGTTGTGGAAAACAGCAAAGAAAGGAGGAGCGGAGCAATGAAAGGCAGTCTTATAGTGGTAGCGTTCTTCGTTCTCGGCCTCTTCGTGGGCCACAGCGGCTGCTTGCCGTCATGGTTTATGAGCAGCCAGACCAGCTTCGTGGCGCTCTACGCCCTACTGCTGTTTGTTGGCATGGGCATAGGCCTCAACCCAAACATGATGCGCGACATCAAGAGTCTGTCGCCGCGTCTCGCCCTCCTGCCCCTCGTCACCATCATCGGCTCGTGGATGGGTGCCGTGGTGGCTTATGTCGTCATGAGCAGCGACCTGTGCACGCTCTTTCAGCAGCGTAGCCTGACGTCGTGTCTTGCCGTCGACAGCGGCTTCGCCTACTACTCGCTGTCGAGCATCTTCATAACCGAATATCGCGGCGCCGAACTGGGCACCATCGCCCTTCTTGCCAACATCGTGCGCGAGATGATAACCCTTCTGCTCGCCCCCATGCTTGCCAAACGGTTTGGGCCGTTGGCTCCCATCACAGCTGGCGGCGCCACGACCATGGACACCACGCTGCCCATCATAGCGCAGGCTTCGGGCCAGAAATATGTGGCGCTGAGCATCTACCACGGCTTCGTGACCGACTTCTCCGTGCCGTTCCTCGTTACAATGTGGTGCACCATCGGGGCATAAAACAAAGGCTAATAATGAGCAATAAGGTTATGATTCAAGGCCTTTTATGGCTTTAAGAGCATAAAAATCACTATTTGTAGGTATTGCGCACATGGCAAAAACAGCGTAACTTTGCAATCGTAAAACAAAGACATCGTTTTTTGTTACAGAAACAAGATTACAAGACGCATAAAAGATAGTTGAAATTTATAGCCATAAAGAAAGAAATAAAAAATATTCATAATGTTATTGTATAATAGGTTAAGGCTGGCTGTGAAGTCAGCCTTTTTCATTTTCTCCTTACTCTGGCTGTAAAGACAATATTTTTTTATTCGCTAACGAAAGTTTTAAAGACAAAACTTTTTTATTGGCGATTTTTCTTCCATAATTTTTTGTATTTTGGAAAATTGTTATTACCTTCGCATCGGACCTCTCCTCGTAAGAGGTTTGGACCCCGAATTCAGGCAGACTTGATTATTCCAAGTCTGCCTGTCTTATTTTAAAGCCATTAGCTGCCCCTTGCGGTGGTTTTAAAGACAATAGAGACAATAGAGACAATTTTTAAACTTGCGGGTGAAACTAAGCCTCAAGAAAAAAATAAAGCTCAAGAAAAAAACAATCAAAGAATTGTTCCTATTGTCTTTATTGTCTTTAAAAAAAACGCCAAGAGCAGAGATAAGAATCATCGCTATTGTCTTTTTAAAAACCGCCAGGAGCGAGAGTTAAGGAACAATAGTCTTTTAAACGAATCAGATGTTTCGCGGGTGGTGTTCAAGGATAGCTTTTCGGAGCTGTTCGTTGCTTATGTGCGTGTAGACGAGCGTGGTGTCTATCTTCTCGTGCCCGAGCATGGCCTGAATGGAGCGCAGGTCGGCGCCCCCCTGAAGCAGAGCCGTGGCAAAAGAGTGGCGGAAGGTGTGGGGCGAGATTGTCTTCTTTATGCCCGCCTCCTCAGCCTGCCGTTTAACCATTATGAGAATCATCGTGCGCGTGAGGTGCGCCCCGCGTCGGTTAAGGAACACATAATCGTCCTCGCCAGGTTTAATCTTCATCAGGTTACGGTCGAAGAACCAACGCTTAAGGTCGGCGATAGCCTTGGAGCTCACAGGCACAAGCCGCTCCTTGTTGCCCTTGCCGCGAACGAGCAGCACCCGGTCCTCCAGATACAGGTCGCTGAGCTTCATGTTCACCAGTTCGCTAACGCGCAGACCGCAAGAAAACAGCACCTCAATGATGGCGCGGTTGCGTGCACCCTCAGCCTTGGAGAGGTCAATGGAGTCTTCAATGCGGTCAATCTCCTCAAGGGTGAGCACCACCGGCAGATGTTCTGGCAGCGAGGGCCACTCCAGCAGTTCCGTAGGGTCGCTCTCCACCACCCCATCGAGCACGAGGAACCTGAAGAACGAGCGCACGCCACTGAGCACACGAGCCTGTGAGCGTGGCGTGATGCCATACTCGTGCAGCGAGGCAGCGAACGTATGGAGCTGTTCGAGCGTCACATTCTCAAGTTTCAGGTTGTTGCGCATCATGAACGCCTCAAGGTGTGCCAGGTCGTTGCGATAGGCCTCAATGGTGTTAGGCGACAGGTTACGCTCCAGACGAAGGTAGCGCACATAGAGCTTAATCGTCGGAAGAAGAGGCGAGTTGTCATGTTGTGAAGCTGATTCTGCCATAACGGTTCTTTAAAAGATGAAACAAATAAAGGTTATCTATAAAAGAAAACCATGAAGGTTATCTATAAGATAAAACCATGAAGGTTATCTAAAGATAAAACCAACAATGATTTCTTATAATGTTTTTTTGCAAGATATCCACATCATTGTGGATAAGTGACGCAAATTTACGACATTTTTTTAACTCTCCCTCATTTTTGTTCGCCCATCTCGCCAAAGATGTTTAATTTTGCAGAAAAGCTTTTATATGAAAATACAAATAATCAATGGTCCGAACCTCAACATGTTGGGTGTTCGTGAGCCGGGTATCTACGGCTCGACAGGTTTTGACGCATATCTTAAGGAGCTCCAGGCGCAATATGCGGGCAAGGTGGAGCTGCTTTATTATCAGAGCAACATCGAAGGCTGCCTCATCGACAAGATGCAGGAGGTAGGCTACGGTGCTGTCGACGGCATTGTGCTCAACGCCGGCGCCTACACCCACACATCCATTGCCCTGCAAGACTGCATCCGTTCCCTTCGTTGTCCCGTGATAGAGGTTCACATCAGCAACGTTCACAAGCGTGAGGAGTTTCGCCACAAGTCGATGATCTCTTGTGCCTGCCTCGGCGTAATCGCCGGCTTCGGCCTCGACAGCTACCGACTGGCGGTGGAAGGAATTTTAAAGGTAAAAAAGTAAAAAGGTAAAAAAAGGGTTGACGCCGATTTAAGGGAAAAGGGAAAAATCTTTTTAAAGGTAAAAAAGTAAAAAGGTAAAAAGGTAAAAAAAAGGCTGACGCCGTTGCAAGGGAAAAGCAGAGCTTAAGATAAATTTTATGAATAACGACTCAAACAACAAAAGCATATCACTCCCCTCCATAAGGGGAGGGGTGAGCCGCGATGAGCGGCGAGGGGGTGGGGCTGCTGGTGGTGGGGCTGCTTCTGGTGAGGCTTCCGCTCCCCTCACCCTCGACTCCTACATCCTCTCCCACTCCGACCCCGAGGGCGACTATCTCTACCGCCTGTATCGCGCGACAAACATACACACCATACACGGCAGGATGGCGAGCGGACACCTTCAAGGACGACTCCTGAAGATGCTTGTGCAGATGATGCGTCCCAAAAACATTCTGGAGATAGGCACGTTCAGCGGCTACAGTGCGCTGTGCATGGCCGAAGGCTTAGAGGATGGTGGCATGCTCTACACCTTCGAGATAAACGACGAGATGGAAGATTTCACCCGTCCATGGATCGAAAACTCTCCCTATGCCGACAAGATAACGTTCACCATTGGCGACGCAAACCTGCTGGCACCAAAGCTCGGCGTGACCTTCGACATGGCGTTCCTCGATGGCGACAAACGCACATATCTCGAGACCTACGAAAACATTCTGCCGCTCATGAACCCCGGCGGCGTGATCATGGCCGACAACACGCTGTGGGACGGCCATGTGGTCGACAGCGCCTATAACCACGACAAACAAACGCACGGCATTGAGCTGTTCAACGATTTCGTGGCACAAGACCCGCGCGTGACACGCGTCATTCTGCCTCTCCGCGACGGTCTGACGCTTATCAGAAAGAAATGATGCGCTTGTCCTAAACCCAAATCCACTCTTCTAAAAATCAGAATACAAGCAAACGCTAACGACCGATTTGGGTTTTAAAAAAAGAAAAGAGCTTGCACACCCCTTTCACGCCAAACAACCTGAGGGCCATAGCCTTAAGCATGAACATGAAAGAAAGATGCCACGGCACCACACAACGCATGGGCAGCACCACACCCTTGTTGCACGCCAGACGATAATAATCAATCTGAATGTTAAGGATGTGCATGTAATAGAGGTCTTGAAGCTCACGCATGGCAGACGGCGCGGTGTCAATATCAAGCACACGCCAAGCATCTAAACTGGCTGTGAGCAGCATGCCATACATGGACGCATCGTGGTCGGCACGGGCCGTTATTCCCGAGGAGTTGATGTGGTAGATGTAACAGCCATGAGGCATGATGCGCAGCCGTTTGGCACGAAGCAGCAGTTGGGGCAGCGTGAACATGTCCTCAAACACACGGCCCACAGGGTAACGCACATCCTGAAACAACCATCGACGGTAGATTTTGTTACACGCATAAGAGTGGGTGTAGGCACGGGTGCGGAGCCAATAGAGCCGCATGTCGGCATAATGGGTCTCTGGCACGGTTTGGGGATCAAAAACAAGCTCTCCTTCCAGGAACAACGGTTTGTTGCTGCAAGATCCATACACAGGCTTGCTGTAAGCCCTCACCTCTTTGTCGTCGGAAGAACGGCTCACGCGCAGCACCCCAAACTCGGCAATGTCGCAAGCCTCATCCTCCTCCATTGTCTTCATGGCAGCCTCAATGGTGCCTGGGGCAAGCTCGTCGTCGCTGTCGACAAACATCAGGAGGTCGCCGTGCGAGGCCTCTATGCCGGCGTTGCGGGCATCGCTCAGTCCGCCGTTGCGCTTGTGCAAGGCCCTAACCCTGGCGTCGCGCGTTGCCCACTGGTCACAGAGCGTGCCGCAGCTGTCGGGCGACCCGTCGTCGACGAGCAACACCTCTATGTCGCGGCGCTCACAGCAGAGAACGCTCCTCACGCAGCGGTCGAGCGTCTGCTCAACGCGATAAACAGGTATGATGATGCTTAATTGTGCCATCGGTTTCTTTGATTTTAAGAACACAAATTTAGGCTAAAAGCCGTAGAGGGAGCATGTTCACGCTGTTAAATAATATTAATGTTGGCTGTTTGCACCCTGTGGCCGTGCAATGTTTCGTAACTTTGCACTTTTAAAGAGAGATAGCGACAAACATTTCATAAACAGAACATGAACAAAAACATCCTCAACTCACCCCTACAGCAGCTGCGCCGCATGGCGATGGCCCTTGCAAGCATCGTGGCCGTGGTGGCCGTGGCGCTCATGACAGCCTGTGGCAGCAACGACGACCCCACCGACCCCACCGACCCCGACTATGTGGCTCCTTACACCATCTCCATGCGTGTTCTCAGCAACGACGGCACCAACCTGTTAGACCCCAAGGCCATGGGAAACATTCTGAAGGACAGCGTGACCGTGAGCTTCGGCGACATGAGTTATCAGCTCGACACCATACCCTCGGCCAAGGAGTTGCCCACGGGCGTGCCCCACGAGGCTACCGACAATTTCTACGGACTGTGGCTCTACAAGCCCGTTGGAACGACCAACTATCTCATGCAGTTTGGCGAGTTTGGCGGCAAGACAAACCTCACGAACCAGCAGTTTGTCATCCATTGGAACGACGGCACAAAAGACGACACCGTGTCCTTCGACCATACCTACAGCAAGAAGACAGCTTCTGACGAGGGCACCTACTCTACCGTGGTGCGACTGAACAAAAAGCCCGCCACGCTGCCCATAACGTTTAAGAAGGAACGATAAACGGGGAGGAAGAGAAAACAGAAGATTTTGAAGTAAAAGTTAAATTGATAAAAAAGGGGCAAAAGGCTTTCACTTATTAAAGGTGAGAGTCTTTGCTTTTTTTATACGGGCTGAAGCCGATTTTTAAGCTGGCTGAAACCGATATTTTTAGGCTGGCAAAACCTGCAAAAAAAGGCGGAAAAAGCGGAAAGCAAAACGTCAGAAATAAGTATGCTTTAGTGACAATGTGAAAGGGCCTCTTTGACGTCCTCAAAGAGCCTCTTTGACGAGCTCATTAAGGCCCTTTGACAGCCTCAAATGGGCTCTTTGACAAAACCAGGAGGTTTTTAACATCTGTTAAGTTTTCGCGTAAGCAAAACGCCCTTTTTTCTGTCTTTTTGCTATTTTCCGACCGCTTGTTTTTTACCCTCCGCCCTTGGGGTTTTAAGACAAAAAAGGGGCTTATTTCTTCGACCGATGCCCCTTGATTTGGTTGAAAAATCTGACGCTCATTCTTCGGCTTATACCCATTGATTTTAAAAAAAACAATCTCAGCTTATCCTTGGCTCATGCTCCTTGCGTGGGGTTAAAGACAATAGAGACAATAGAAACAATTTTTTATGATTGACTTTCCTTTCACCTCATTTAACGATTGGACATGAAAAAAGATAGCGCATGGAAATGTTTGTTCCACCTTTAACGCTAATTTTGCAACCGCATTAGGAAAGATTAGTCTTAAGCATGAAACTAAAAGCAAAACAAATATTTATAAAACTAACAAGTGTGTAAAATGTGGAAAAAGTTATTAAGAGAAACAAAAGGTAAATTGATTCCTGTTAAGGTAAAAGAAACGGAAAAGGAAAACAGACAGAACAATCTGACCCTTAATTATTAATTAAAATGTGTGTGTAAAAATGATGAGTAGATCAAATGAAAAGCTTGCAAGCGCGAACAAAAGGCTCGCAAGCACAAACGCAAGGCTTGAAAGCCCAAACGAGGAGCAGGAAAGCCAGAACGAGAAGCAGGAAAGCGCAAACGGAAGGCAGGAAAGCGCAAACGGAAGGCTGGAAAGCCAGAACGAGATGATCACATGCTCGAAAGAGGTGTTTACAAGTTCAAGGGAAAGGCTTAAGCATCGGAGCATGCGGCAGGTGGGCATTTATGAGCGGTTCAGACGAATGAAAGCCAGACCCTTGAGCAGCATGAACCTTGTTGTGGGGTTGATTCCCGGACACGGTGAACTCTCGCTCACGCGCGAACAGATGGAGGAAGGCAAGAGGCGAATGGTGCAGATTGCAACGCAATGGTTCAAACTGAAGGAGGAGGATCATGCTCAGTGGATTGGCACCAAGACCGACCTCATTGAGATCGTGCATTATGTGTATGAGGCGCAGGTCATCAGAACCAAAGAGGGCGAACCGGCCACGTTCAGACAACTGGTGTGGGTGTTCTTCGACCGGCTCCATGCCCATTACAACGCCAACACCTTGTACCGTCTGAGCTATATGGCCGAAAGCCGAAAGGGAATGTATATGCCCACCATGCTCTGGCGCTTCTGTTGGCTTATGTTCGAAAGAGGCATCAGCAATCCGCTCGCCAACAAGGTGGTGCTTCTGCCGCCGCCCGAGGACCACGGAAAAGATCTTGTCATCACTTCTTGAGACGAGAGATTTTCTTGGGACGGAAGAATTTCTTAAGACGAGAGAACAACGATATGGGCGCCATAGTGCGCCCATATTTTTACAAACAATCTACTTCAAAAAAACAAATATGGAAAACACGATGAACAAAAAAACTGGAAACAAGGTTATAGAACAGATAAAGAAAGAAGCTGTGAGAGAGCAGGCTAAGAACGAGGCTGTGAGAGAGCAGGTTAAGAACGAGGCTATAGATGTGGACCTCAAGCAGCAGTTGAGTGAGCACTTCAAGCTGAGCGAGTTTACGCAGTCGGGCATCGCCCGTCGCCATAAGGTCAAGAACGTGCCTGGACCAAGGGAGGTGGAGCGTCTGCGGTTTCTGTGTGTGAAGAGTCTGGAGCCCATGCGCCGCAGGTTTGGCGCCATTCGCATAACGAGCGGCTTTCGTTGCAAGAAGCTCAACGCTCTGGTGGGAGGGTCGCCCACGTCGCAGCATGTGCTGGGCGAGGCAGCCGACATCCACACCGGCGGTCGCGAACTGTCAGAAAAGATGTTTGGTTTCGCAAAGCAAAACATCCCCTTTGACCAACTGATCCTTGAACACAACCCCGCCCACGGCATCTATTGGCTCCACATCAGTCTGAGGTCAGACAGACCGGGAAACAGGCACGAGGCGTTCTTTGTAAAGGTAAAAAAAAGCTGACGCTTTTTAAGGGAAGAGTGAAGAGAGAAGAACGAAGAATTCGATAGCCCTCGCTAATCACCCCTCCATCGCTCGACCTTCGGCGACGCTTGCGTGAGATAATTTCCATCGAATTTTAAATGCAAAAGTTCAGTAAAAAACCGTTAACAATCCCGTCTTTATCGGAAAATAAATAGTATTTTTGCAGCGAAAGGCTGATGGGGATGGTTTAAACAGCTTATAAACTACCCAAAAGGAGCTGAAAGACTACCCAAAAGGAGCTGAAAGGTTGGCAAAAGTGGCTATTCCACCCCCAAAAGCTGCAAAAAGAGAAGCAATGTTAAGGACAATTTTTTTCACGATAATGATGTTATGCGTCACGGCGGCACGATTGTCGGCGCAGACGGATCATGTGCAACCCAAGGTGCATCCCGAGGACCGCGAGGTCGACATGGACGACCCCACGTTTGTGCCCATGGTGAAGGTGGGAAAAGCACTTGATGGCGGCGACAGCATACAGTATGTTGAGCTGAACCCCGTCTACTGCTACCCGCAGCCCGTGTTTAAGAATGCCAAGCAGCGACAGGCTTACAACCGACTGGTTTATAACGTGAAGAAGGTGCTGCCCATCGCCAAGGAGGTGAACATGCTCATTGTCGAGACCTACGACTATCTGCAAACATTGCCCAACAAAAAGGCCAAGGACGAGCACATGAAGTTTGTGGAGAAGGAAATCAAGCGCGAGTACACCCCGCGCATGAAGAAGCTCACCTACCAGCAAGGCAAACTGCTCATAAAGCTTGTCTACCGCGAGTGCAACTCGTCGTCGTATCAGCTCATCCAGGCCTTCCTCGGTCCCATCCGCGCAGGCTTCTACCAGGCCTTCGCCGCCCTCTTCGGCGCCAGCCTGACAAAAAAATATGATGCCGAAGGCACAGACCGCATGACCGAACGCGTGGTGCTGATGGTGGAGGCGGGACAGATTTAAAGGAAAAGTGAAAAACGAAAAGGGAAAAATCCATTTAAACGTAAAAAGGCAATTGGATTTTTCCCTTTTCGTTTTTCACTTTTCCTTTTAAAATCTTCTTTCCTATTATTTAAAATCTGTGAAAATCACCACTATTCCAAAAGATTAAGTTAATTTTGCAGTTTAAACAAAAAGCAATAAAAGCGAACGAAATGAGCTTGACAAGCATTGTGGGCAAGGTGTTCTTGCCCAGACAAATGAATCTACAACGACATCAGACAGATGCCGAACTGCTACAGGCCACCGTGCTGAGACATCTTCTGGAGAAGGCCGCAGAGACAGAGTATGGACGCAACCACCTGTTCAACAACACAAGATCGTATGACGATTTTGCACGCAACGTGCCTATCAACACCTACGAAGACCTCAAGGGCGACATAGACCGCATGCGCCACGGCGAGAGCAACGTGCTGTGGCCGGGACAGGTAAGATGGTATGCCAAGTCGTCGGGAACGACCAACGACAAGAGCAAGTTTATCCCTGTCTCTCATGACGGTCTGCACAACATCCATTATGCCGGCGGCTTCGACACCGTGGCCCTCTATCTGCGCAACAACCCCAAGAGCAGGATGTTCGACGGCAAGGGTCTGATCCTGGGTGGAAGCCATTCGCCCAACTATAACCTGCCGGGATCGCTCGTGGGCGACCTGAGCGCCATACTGATAGAAAACATCAATCCGCTCGCCAACCTGGTGCGCGTGCCAAAGAAGCAGACGGCGCTGCTCAGCGACTTTGAGGTGAAGCGCGACCGCATTGCGCGTGAGACGCTCAAAAAGAACGTCACCAACCTGTCGGGTGTGCCGTCATGGATGATGAGCGTGCTGGTGCGCGTGCTCGAGCTCTCGGGCAAGGAGCACCTGGAGGAGGTGTGGCCCAACCTTGAGGTGTTCTTCCACGGAGGAATAGCGTTCACGCCCTACCGCTCACAATATGAGAAGCTGATCACCTCGCCGAAGATGCACTACATGGAGACCTACAACGCCTCCGAGGGCTTCTTCGGCATACAGGACGACCCGGCGGACAAGTCGATGCTGCTCATGCTCGACTATGACGTGTTCTACGAGTTCATACCCCTCGAAGAGGTGGGCAAGAGCAACCCCACCGTTGTGCCGCTCACAGGCGTAGAGCTGAACAAGAACTACGCCATGGTCATAAGCACATCGTGCGGACTGTGGCGCTACATGATCGGCGACACCGTGATGTTCACCTCGCGCAACCCTTATAAGTTTGTTATCACAGGCCGAACAAAATATTTCATCAACGCCTTCGGCGAGGAGCTGATACAGGACAACGCCGAGAAGGGTCTGCAAGAGGCTTGCCGCGAGACGGGAGCCGAGGTCAAGGAATATACCGCCGCGCCGGTGTTCATGGACCAGAACGCAAAGTGCAGACACCAGTGGGTCATCGAGTTTGCGCAGATGCCCGACTCGGTAGAACATTTTGCCGACGTGCTCGACAAGAGTCTGCAACAGATCAACTCCGACTATGAGGCAAAGCGTTTCCACGACATCACCCTGCAACACCTTGAGGTGGTGGTGGCACGGGAGGGATTGTTCGACGACTGGCTCAAATCGAAGGGCAAGCTCGGCGGACAACACAAGGTGCCACGACTGGCCAACAACCGAAACATCATTGATGAGGTGCTGGAGATGAACAAACAAGAGAAAACTCTTTAAAGCTTCGTTCTTCAAAAAAAAAGAGCTTTGGTTTAAAGCAGAGCACAGCGCAAGAGAGCTTTGGTTCCAAAAAGAAGCAGAGCACAGCGCAAGAAAAAGCATTATCCTGAAATCATTATAATGATAAAGAAAATTATTGACCATATAACCCTTATGCTCTGCCGCTATGAGCAAAAGCGCCAAACGCAGCAAAAGCGCGTAATGAGCCAAACGCGCCAAAGGCGCGAAAAGCAGCATCAGCACAACGCTTTCCGGCAAGCCACGCCCACAGAGAGCTGGCAGAGAGAAAGGAGCGTTGCCATGCTTGCGCCCCTTGGCTTGGCTCTGCTCTTGGTTGCGGTTGTGGCATCGTGCGCCCGAATGGGACAGCCCGACGGCGGATGGTACGACGAGACACCGCCAAAGGTCATCGGCGCAACACCTGCTGACCGCGGCGTGAACGTGAGCGCTAAGAAGGTAAACATCTTCTTCGACGAGTATATAAAGATCGAGAACCCGTCGGAAAAGGTGGTGGTGTCGCCTCCACAGCTCGAACAGCCCGAGATCAAGGCGGCAGGAAAACGCATAGAGGTGAAGTTGGCAGACAGTCTGAAGGCAAACACCACCTACACCATCGACTTCTCCGACGCCATTACCGACAACAACGAGAGCAACCCGCTGGGCAACTACACCTACAGCTTCTCCACCGGTCCGCAGATCGACACGCTTGAGGTGGCGGGCACGGTGCTGCAAGCCGACAACCTGGAGCCGGTGAAGGGCACGCTCGTGGGGCTCTACTCGGAGATGGCCGACTCGTGCTTCCTTAAGGTCCCCATGCTGCGCGTGGCACGAACCGACAGCCGAGGACGCTTCATCATTCGTGGTGTGGCACCGGGCACCTATCGCGTCTACGCCTTGGCCGATGCCGACGGCAACTACATGTTCAGCCAGAAGAGCGAGCAGATAGCGTTCTCAACCGACACCATCAAGCCACACGTCATCGACGACATGAGGCAGGACACGCTGTGGCGCGACTCGCTGCGAATAAAAGACATAAAGCAGATCAAATATCGCCATTTCCTGCCCGACGACATCGTGCTCAGAGCCTTCAACGAGGAGGTGACCGACCGCTATTTTGTGAAGCAGGAGCGTAAGGAGGCCAACAACTTCAAGCTCTTCTTCAGCCATGGCGACAAGCAGCTGCCCGTGATCAGAGGCCTCAACTTTGACGAAAAGAACGCCTTCGTGGTGGAGCCGTCGGCACGTCTCGACACCATAACCTACTGGCTCAGAGACACAGCCCTCGTTAACCGCGACACGCTCAACGTGGAGCTGACTTACAACATGACCGACACGCTCGGACACATCGTGAGCCAGACCGACACGCTCGAACTGCTGTCGAAGCAGCCCTATGAGCGACGCATGAAAGACCTCAAGAAGGAGATGGACGACTGGCAGAAGAAGCAGGCCAAGCTGAAGAAGCGCGGCGAACGTTACGACTCGGTGTTCCCGAGAAAAGAGATAGACATGAAGCTGGAAGCTCCTGCCGACCTTGACCCCGACCGCAACATAAAGTTCACGTTTGGCGTGCCGCTGGCAAGGGTGGACACATCAAAAATTCATCTCTACGCCAAGCACGACACGCTGTGGTATAACTCGCGCTTCTTCTTCAGACCGCTGGAGAACGAGAAGCTGAAAGGCGACTCGGCAGCAACGGCCTGCTATTGGGCAGCGGCAACAGCCGACAGGGACCGCCTGGAGATGCAACGCGAGTTTGAGCTGATCGGCGAGTGGAGGCCAGACATTGAATACAGCCTGGAGATCGACTCGGCAGCCTTTGCCGACATCTACGGCCTTGAGTCGCCCACGATAAAGAAGGGCTTCAAGGTGCCGTCGCTCGATGCCTACGGCACGCTGCTCTTCAACATCAGCGGCATGGACGGCACGCCCTGCTTCGTGGAGCTGCTCAACAGCAACGACAAGCCCATAAAGCAGGCACCCGTGACAAGCGACGGCACAGCACAGTTTTTCTACCTCAAGGAGGGCGAATATTATGCCCGTCTCATCGTCGACCGCAACAACAACGGCCGTTGGGACACTGGCCTCTATGAAGAGGGACTGCAACCCGAGGAGGTGTTCTACTTTAACGAGAAGGTAGAATGTAAAGCCAAGTGGGACATCACCCGCAACTGGTCTCCACGCCAGCGCCCCCTCGACCACCAGAAGCCCGACGCCATAACAAAGCAGAAGGCAGAGAAGCAAAAGACCATTCAGCAACGTAACCTGCAAAGAGCACAGAAGATGGGCATTGAACCGCCGAAAGAAAGGGAAAAGTGAAGAGTGAAGAGTGAAGAATTCGATTTGGGTTAAAGGTAAAAAGGCTGACGCTGAAATAAAGGAAGAAAAAATTATGAAGAAATTAATAATATCATTAGTCATTGCCCTTGCGGCTGTAGCAGCCCAAGCACAATGCACATACAAGAACACAGCCTTCAAGTCGGGCGAGTTTCTCACATATAACCTCTATTACAACTGGCAGTTTATATGGGTGAAGGCAGGCACAGCCTCCATGTCGACGGTGCAGAGCCAATATCACGGCTATCATGCCTGGCGCTCGTCGCTCACCACGAGAGGCAACAAGCGCGTTGACGACATGTTCGTGTTGCGCGACACCCTGCTCTGTTACAGTTCGACCAAGATGGAGCCGCTTTACTTCCGCAAGGGAGCACGCGAGGGCAAGCGCTACACCGTCGACGAGGTGTTCTACAGCTATCATGACGGCCGCCAGCATCTGCGCCAGCACCGTCAGCAAAACGACGGCACACACAAGTGGAAGCAGAGCGTGCAGGACCAGTGTGTCTACGACATGCTCAACATCTTCTTGCGTGCCCGATCCTTCGATCCCACGGGGTGGAAGAAGGGCAACACCATCCATTTCCCCATCGCCGACGGCAAGAACATCGACGCCGCCCAGATTTTCTATCGCGGCAAGACCACGGTGAAAGCCGACAACGGCCACAAGTATCGTTGTCTGCAGCTGTCTTACATGGAGAAGGAGGACGACAAATATAAGGAGATCGTGCGCTTCTACGTCACCGACGACGAGAACCACATACCCGTGCGCCTCGACATGTTCCTCAAGTTTGGATCAGCCAAGGCCTTCCTTGTGGGAATGAGAGGAGCAAAGAACCCTGTTAAGGCAGAGGTGAAATAAAAAGAAGAAGAAACAACAACCATGCAACAACAAGAATTTGAAATAATGGCCCCTGTAGGCTCCCGCGAGAGCCTGGCCGCAGCGATACAAGCCGGTGCCGACTCGATCTATTTCGGCATTGGGCAGCTCAACATGCGCTCCCACTCGGCAAACCATTTCACCATCGACGACCTCAAGGAGATTGCCGCCACCTGCCACGAGCACGGCATGAAGAGCTATCTCACCATCAACACCATAATCTACGGCGAGGACCTTGAGACCATGCGACAGATCATCGACGCCGCCCATGAGGCCAAGGTGTCGGCGGTCATTGCCAGCGACGTGGCGGTGATGACCTACTGCCGACAGGTGGGCGTGGAGGTGCATCTCTCCACACAGCTCAACATCAGCAACATAGAGGCCCTGAAGTTTTATGCACAGTTTGCCGATGTCGTGGTGCTGGCACGCGAGCTCAACATGGACCAGGTGGCAGAGATCTACCGTCAGATCGAGGAGCAGCAGGTGCGCGGTCCCAAGGGCGAGCTGGTGCGCATAGAGATGTTCTGTCACGGCGCCCTGTGCATGGCGGTGAGCGGCAAGTGCTACATGAGCCTGCAGAACACCAGCCGCTCTGCCAACCGCGGCGAGTGCATGCAGCTCTGCCGCCGTTCTTACACCGTGACCGACAACGAGACGGGCTGTCAGCTCGAGATCGACAACAAGTATATCATGTCGCCCAAGGACCTGAAGACCATCAGGTTCATCGACCGCATGATGAAGGCCGGCGTGAGGGTGTTCAAGATCGAAGGCCGCGCCCGCGGACCCGAGTATGTCTACAACGTTGTAAAATGTTACAAGGAGGCCATCAAGGCTGTTCTTGACGGCCAGTTCACGGAAGAGAAGAAGGACCTGTGGGACGAGCGTCTGGCAAGCGTGTTCAACCGCGGCTTCTGGGATGGCTACTATCAGGGTCAGACCATGGGCGAGTGGAACAAAAACTACGGTTCAAACGCCACCGAGCGCAAGATCTATGTGGGCCGCGGCGTGAAATATTTCTCAAAGCTTGGCGTTGCCGAGTTTACCTGCGAGGCTCACGAGTTCTCCGTTGGCGACAAGCTCCTCATCACGGGTCCAACGACGGGTGTCATGTATGTGACCGTGAGCGAGATACGCCTGGAGCTCGACCCCGTTCAGACCGCTCCCAAGGGCACCCACGTCTCCATTCCCGTGCCCGACAAGGTGCGCCCCAGCGACAAGCTGTTCTTGCTCGAAAAGGTGAAGAGAGAGGAATAGAAAGCTTCGTAAAAAGAAGCTCTGCCTTTTCAAGGCGTTTATGCCTGACAAGCCTCAACAAGAGGCTCTGCCTTTCAAGGCGTTTTTGCCTGACAAGCCTCAACAAGAGGCTATAGCCTTTCAAGGCGTTTATGTCTGACAAGCCCCGACAAGAGCCAATAACCCCATAAAAACCAAAGAGTTATGATTTTATACATCATCGTGCCCTGCTACAACGAGGAAGAGGTGTTTCCTTGGTCTCTCAACAAGCTCCTCACCCTCACCGGAAGGCTGAAAGCCGAAACCGACACCGACGCCCGCCTGCTGTTTGTCGACGACGGCAGCCGCGACCGCACATGGCAGCTCATCAGCGAGGCGGCCGAAGCCAACAAGGAGGTGGCGGGGCTGAAGCTCGCCCACAACGTGGGCCATCAGAACGCGCTGTGGGCAGGCATGGAACAGGCCTTGCCGCTGTGCGACGCCATGGTGTCGATAGATGCTGACCTTCAGGACGATGAGACAACCATCATAAGCATGGCGCGTCAGGTCAAGGACGACGGCTGCGACATCGTGTATGGCGTGAGAAAGGAGCGCAAGACCGACACATGGTTCAAGCGCGTCACGGCACAGACGTTCTACCGCATAATGCAGACCGCCGACAAGAACATTCTCTACAACCATGCCGACTTCCGCATGATGTCGAAGCGTGCGGTGGAGGCGCTCATGCAGTATCCGGAGCGCAACATGTTCCTTCGCGGCATCGTAAGGCAACTGGGCTTCAAGGAAGGGTTTGTCTATTATGACCGCACGGCACGCACTGCCGGCGAGTCGAAATATCCGTTGGGCAAGATGATCAGCTTCTCCATCGACGGCATAACCTCGTTCTCGACGGCGCCGCTGAAGTTTATCACCTTCGCCGGACTGGCCATGACGCTTGTTGCGGTCTTCATCATCGTCTATGCCCTCTACGAGCACGCCATCGGACGCACCATCGAGGGATGGACCTCCATCCTGGTCTCTATGTGGCTGATCGGCGGCGTCATAACAACGGGCGTGGGCATTACGGGCGTGTATATCGGCAAAATTTACACGGAGGTGAAACGCCGCCCCCGCTATTTTGTGGACAAGAAGCTCAACTTTTGACCTTTCTGCGCCCCTGTCTGCAATATTTTTTGTAAGTTTGCAGAACGAAAGGGAGAAAAATTGAGGAAGGAGGAAGGAGGAAGGAGAATTGAGAAAGGAGAAAGGAGAAAGGATAAAGGAGAACTGAGGAAGTAAGAGTAAAAATAGAAAATAGAAAATAATAAATAAAAAATATAAACAAGATGTCACAACCACTGATTATCTACAATACGCTCACCCGACAGAAGGAGCTGTTCAAGCCGCTGCATGCTCCAAACGTGGGCATGTATGTATGCGGCCCCACTGTCTACGGCGATCCACATCTCGGACACGCACGTCCGGCCATCACCTTCGACATTCTGTTCCGTTACCTCAAGCATATCGGCTATAAGGTGCGCTATGTGCGCAACATCACCGATGTGGGACACCTGGAGCACGATGCCGACGACGGCGACGACAAGATCGAGAAGAAGGCACGCCTGGAGCAGCTTGAGCCAATGGAGATAGCGCAGTATTACACCAACCGCTATCACGCAGCCATGGAGGCCCTCAACGTTCTGCCGCCAAGCATCGAGCCTCACGCCACAGGCCACATCATCGAGCAGGAGCAGCTCGTGCAGCAGATCCTCGACAACGGATTTGCTTATGTTAGCAACGGCTCGGTCTATTTTGACGTAAAGAAATATAACGAGAAATATCATTACGGCATTCTCTCCGGACGCAACCTCGACGACGTGAAAGACGCATCGCGCGAGCTCGACGGCGTGGGAGAGAAGCACAACCAGGCCGACTTCGCCCTGTGGAAGAAGGCACAGCCAGAACACATCATGCGATGGCCAAGCCCATGGAGCGACGGATTCCCAGGATGGCACTGCGAGTGCACGGCCATGGGACGCAAGTATCTGGGTGCCCATTTCGACATACACGGCGGTGGAATGGACCTCGTGTTCCCACACCACGAGTGTGAGATCGCACAGGCTGTGGCATCGCAAGGCGACCAGATGGTCCACTACTGGATGCACAACAACATGCTCACCATCAACGGACAGAAGATGGGCAAGAGCCTTGGCAACTTCATTACGCTCGAGCAGTTCTTCAAAGGCACACACGAGTCGCTCACGAAGGCCTACTCGCCCATGACCATTCGCTTCTTCATTCTCTCTGCCCACTATCGCGGCACCGTCGACTTCTCCAACGACGCCCTCATGGCAAGCGAGAAGGGTCTGGAGCGTCTGATGAACGGTCTTGCCGACCTCGACAGGGTGAAGGTGGCAGCAGAAAGCGATGCCGACACTCACCGCTTGGCAACAACGCTGGCAACAAAATGTTATGAGGCGATGAACGATGACCTCGCCACACCGCAGGTTATAAGCCATCTGTTTGAGGCTTGCACCGTGGTGAACAAGCTCGTTGACCATAAGGCAACCATCAGCGAGGCCGACTTTAAGCTGCTCGCCGACACCATGCGCACCTTCGCCTTCGACATCCTCGGACTGCGCGACGACCGCGCTGCCGACAGCTGCGACCGCGAGGAAGCCTTCGGAAAGGTTGTTGACATGGTGCTCAACCTCCGCGCCAAGGCACGCGCCAACAAAGACTGGGGCACCTGCGACCAGATTCGCGATGCGCTCAAGGAAGCCGGATTCGAGGTCATGGACACCAAAGACGGCTGCGTGTGGAAGCTCAACAAATAGTGATGAAGAGCTGATAAGCTTGACAAGCTTGACAAGCGAAAATCAAGACAAGCGAAAAATTAGACAAGCGAAAAACAAGACAAGCGATTCTATTTCTGAAATAAACAACGTTTAGGGGCCTGGCATTCGTGCCTGAGGCTCCTAAATTTGTTTTAAACGGCACCCCGACAAATGACATTTATTTTAAAAATAGACAATTAAGAAGCGGTTTCAAAAAATTGCATTATCTTTGCATAAGATAAGCGGCACCTCGGCAAAGATTGCAAGCAAGCTTGCATCTCTGCTCTCGGTTTGCATTATCTTTGCATAAGATAAGCGGGCTAAGGCAGCATATCACTAACAAAACATTAAAGATGGCACAAAATCTCATACAAACACAGGAGCAGAAGCTTCAGCAGATTCAGAAACTCACCCAACAACAGATGTTGCAGGTGAGGCTCACAGAGATGCCCCTACCCGAACTGGAGGAGAGTGTGAAGGCTGAGATTGATGACAATCCCGCCCTTGAGGTGGTGTCACCTGACGATGCACAGCCTGTGTATGACGCTTCTGACAACTCGCTGTTCGACAACGACGAGGGCAACGGAACACAAGACAGCAGCAACAACGGCCATTCTAATAACGGCAATGGCAACAACGACAATGATGGCGATGCGTTCGGCAACCGCAACAACGACATTGATGACGATGCGTTCGACAGCCACGACGAGCAGTTTAACCGAGAGCAAGACCGCGAGGAGCGGGCCTCGGCCCTGGACGATGCCTTGGAGGGCATAGGCCGTGACGACGAGATGCCTACGGCCTTTCAGGCTGGAGGAACCTATGCCGACAACGGCGACGGCGACAGCGACAGCGGCGAGATGGTGTGGGGCGACTCGTCTTCGTTCTACGACAAGCTCAACGAGCAGGTGGGAGAACAGGACATCACACCCAAGCAGCGCGACATCCTGGAGTATGTCATAGGGTCGCTCGACGACGACGGACTGCTGCGCAAGAGCGCCGACAGCCTGTGTGACGAGCTGGAGCTGTTTCAGAACGTGGAGTGTACGCCCGAGGAGGTGAAGGAGATGATGCAGCTGCTCAAGACCTTTGACCCTGCCGGCATTGGCGCCCACGACCTGCGCGAGTGTCTTATCCTCCAACTGAGACGCAGACCAAAGAGCCGCATGCGCGACCTCGCAATAGAGATCCTGACCTACAGCTACAACGACTTCATTGCACGCCACTGGGAGGTGCTGAAGAAGAACCACCACATAACGGACGACGACCTCGACGGTTTTCGGCATGAGATCATGCGCCTCAACCCTAAACCCGGAGCATCGCTCGGCGAAGCTGAGGGACGAAGCATGCAGCAGATCACGCCCGACTTTATTGTCGACACCCTCGACGACGGCACGATAAAGATGTATCTCAACGCGGGCGACGTGCCTGAGCTTAAGGTGTCGCCGACGTTTGCCGACATGGTCGAGACTTACCGTAACAACCGCAAGGGCATGAGTCGGCAGGAGAAGGAGGCGCTGCTCTATGCCAAGGAGAAGGTAGACAAGGCGCAAGGCTACATTGACGCCATAAGGCAGCGCAGGGCAACGCTAACCAAGACCATGCGTGCCATCATCGACTGGCAACGCAAGTTTTTCCTCGACGGCGACGAGGCAGACCTCAAGCCGATGGTTCTGAAGGACATCGCAGCAAAGACGGGGCTCGACATATCAACGGTGTCGAGGGTGTGTAATGTGAAATATGTGCAGACCAACTGGGGAATCTTCCCTCTCAAGTTTTTCTTCAACATCAGCTACACAAACGAAAACGGAGAGGAGCTGTCAACGCGCAACATAAAGGCAACTCTCAAGGAGATTGTCGAGGGCGAGGACAAGAAGGCACCCTACAGCGACGACATGCTGTCAAAGCTCATGAAAGAGAAGGGCTACCCCATAGCACGAAGAACGGTGTCAAAATATCGAGAGCAGTTAGCCATACCCTCGGCAAAGCAGCGTAGAGAATAGAGACCCTGCACAAAAGCATCACTCTGTGCACCCACGCATCATTCAGAACACCCACGCATCATTCAGAACACCCACGCATCATTCAGAACACCCATGCATCATTCAGGACAATATGTAAAGAGACGAAACATGAAATGAGACAAAAAAACATTATTCTTGCAGCCCGATTGTTAAGCATGATGTTTACGCCATTCTACCTCTCAACGGTAGGGCTTATCGTGCTTTTCACCTTCAGCTACCTCAGTCTTGCGCCGTGGCAATATAAGCTGCGCGTCATAGGCATGGTGTATCTGTTCACCATTCTCATGCCCACGCTCCTCATACGCTTCTACCGCCAATATCACGGCTGGACACTCCTCGAACTGGGCCGTCAGGAGAAGCGCATGGTGCCTTATGTCATCTCCATTCTCTGTTACGCGGGCTGTTACACGCTCATGGAGATAACACACATTCCCCATTTCATGAGCATCATCCTCATGGCAGCTCTCGCCATACAGATGTGCTGCGTCGTGATAAACATCTGGTGGAAGATATCCACACACACATCGGCCATTGGAGGCGTGGCAGGAGCGCTGCAGGCCTTTGCCGTGCTCTTCAGTTTCAACCCCTTGTGGTGGCTCTGCCTTGTGTTCATCGTGGCAGGAATGGTGGGCACCAGTCGAATGATCCTGCGACAACACACGCTCTGGCAGGTGGTGGCAGGATTTCTTGTGGGACAGGCCGTGGCGTTCACTCTCATCATGCTCAACTATCTTGTCAACATCTGAGAACACAACGCGGCACAACGCGAACAAGCCGCTAAAGAAAAGGCTTGGAAAATTTATAGCTTGAAAGATGGGCCTATAGCTTGGAAGGAGAGCTTATAGCTTGAAAGGAGAGCTTTTAAGAAAAGCATAGCCCCAACCACCCCTATTGAGACAGAAAAAGAAAAACGATCCATATTAAAACGAAAAGAAATATGACACCTAAAGTAAGCATCATCATGGGTAGCACCAGCGACCTGCCCGTAATGGAAAAAGCATGTAAGTTTCTCAACGACCTCCAAATTCCGTTTGAGGTTAACGCCCTCTCCGCACACCGCACACCCGATGCTGTGGAGCAGTTTGCCAAAGGCGCGAAGGAACGTGGCATAAAGGTCATCATCGCAGGAGCAGGAATGGCAGCAGCCCTGCCTGGCGTTATCGCCGCCAGCACCACACTGCCCGTTATCGGTGTGCCCATCAAAGGTATGCTCGACGGTCTTGACGCCATGCTCTCCATCATACAGATGCCTCCAGGAATACCCGTCGCAACAGTGGGCGTGAACGGAGCAATGAACGCTGCCATCCTCGCCACAGAGATGATCGCTCTGGCTGATGAGGAGGTGGCTGCCAAGCTCGCCGACTATAAGGCTGGCTTGGGAAAGAAGATCGAGAAGGCCAATGCCGACCTGGCAGAGGTGAAATATGATTTCAAGACCAACTAATCACCTACCCTGCTCATGACCGACTTATTCAATTATCGCCGACGCGAAGCGTCACCCGTAAAGGTTGGCGTTATAGAGATGGGCGGCGAGAACCCCATCAGGGTGCAGTCGATGACCACCACCAACACCAACGACACCGAGGCTTGTGTGCTACAGGCAGAGCGCATCATAAAGGCTGGAGGCGAACTGGTGCGTCTCACCACGCAAGGCACCCGCGAGGCTGAGAACCTTAAGAACATCAACGCGCAGCTGCGTGCCGACGGCTTCATGACACCGCTTGTGGCCGACATCCATTTCAACCCGCGCGTGGCTGACGTCGCTGCTCTCTATGCTGAGAAGGTGCGCGTGAACCCGGGCAACTATGTGGACCCGGCACGCACGTTCAAGCATATCGAATATACCGATGCCGAGTATGCCGAGGAGCTGAAAAAGCTGGAGGAGCGCTTCGTGCCGTTCCTCAACATCTGCCGCGAACACCACACGGCCGTGCGCATAGGCGTGAACCACGGGTCGCTCTCTGACCGCATAATGTCGCGTTATGGCGACACGCCCGAAGGCATTGTGGAGAGCTGCATGGAGTTTCTGCGCATCTGCAAGCGTGAGAAGTTTGACAACGTGGTCATAAGCATTAAGGCCAGTAACACCGTGGTCATGGTGCGCTCCGTGCGACTGCTCATCAGCGAGATGGACAAGGCCGACATGCACTATCCCCTCCACCTCGGCGTGACCGAGGCAGGTGAGGGCGAGGACGGACGCATAAAGAGTGCCGTGGGCATTGGAGCATTGCTCGCCGACGGCATTGGCGACACCATACGCGTGAGCTTGAGCGAGGAGCCAGAGGCAGAAATTCCGGTGGCTAAACATCTCGTACAGTATATCGGCAAGCACGCGGGCCACATGTTCATACCCGGAACAGAGAACCCGCAGTTTGACTGGCTTCGTCCATCACGCCGCACCACACGCGCCGTGGAGGTGGCCGATGCCGAGGGCAACATCCTGTCTATCGGCGGCACCAACGTGCCGGTGGTCATAACAACGGCGACAGGACATGACGGCAACATACGCACCGATGCCTTCACTTACCGTGCCGACCAGAAGCCCGATCTCATCTATTGTGGCGCCCACATGCCCGAAAAGGTGGAGAGCACACAGCGTTACCTCGTCGACTTCAACATCTACGACGGCACACCAGGCACCTATCCTGTGTTCCCCTACAACGCCATACCGTTCCTCGCAGCATGCAAGGCAAAGGCCAAATTTCTCGTCCTGCCCTTCGGAGCACCTGCCGACGAGTATGTGGCTTGCCTGAAGCAGCATCCTGAGGTGGTGGTGGTGAGCATGAGTAACCACCAGAACCGCCTGGGCGAGCAACGCGCCTTGGTGCACGAGATGATGAACGCCTCGCTGCTCAACCCAGTGGTCTTCGCCCAGATGTACCGACACACGGAGCGTCATAAGGGCGACTTCATGCTTGAGGCTGCCGCCGACATGGGTGCGCTCATGATTGACGGGCTGACCGACGGTCTGTGGCTCATGAACGATGGCGACATTGCTCTCGCCGACGTGGCAGCAACCGCCTTTGGCGTTCTGCAGGCTGCGCGTCTGCGCACATCCAAGACCGAGTATATCTCTTGTCCGGGCTGCGGGCGAACGCTCTACAACCTGCAAGCCACCATTGCACGCATAAAGGCTGCCACCGCCCACATGAAGGGTCTGAAGATAGGCATCATGGGATGTATCGTCAACGGACCGGGCGAGATGGCTGATGCAGACTATGGATATGTGGGTGCCGGCAAGGGCAAAATTTCGCTCTACAAGCAGAAGGTGTGCATAGCCAAAAACATACCTGAGGAAGAAGCCGTGGACCGCCTGCTCGCCTTTATAAAGGAAGATTCGGCAAAGAAATAACGAAGTTAAAAAAATAACGAAATTAAAGAAATAACGAAGTTAAGAAATAACGAAATTAATAAATAAAGAAGTGAAAACAATCATCATCACCCTGCTTGCCATCTTCGGCCTTGCACAAGGCATGACAGCTGGCAATCCGAAGATCGTGGCTCACCGTGGCTACTGGAAGACCGAGGGCTCTGCCCAAAACTCTATCCGCGCTCTCGTTAAGGCCGACAGCATTGGTGTCTACGGATCCGAGTTTGACGTATGGTTATCAGCCGACGACAAGCTCATCGTGAACCATGACGGCCGCATTGGCGACATCGTAATAGAAAACTCTCCAGCTGCACAGACAACGGCCTGCAAGCTGGAGAACGGTGAGAACGTGCCCACGCTGGAGCAGTATCTTGACGCGGCAAAGAAGCTGAAGACACGTCTGGTCTTCGAGCTGAAGTCGCACAGCAACAAGCTTCAGGAGACAAAGGCTGTTGACATGCTGCTCAAGATGATCAAAGATAAGAAGCTTGACAAGCGTGTCGACTACATCACCTTCTCGCTTCCGGCCTTCGTGCGCCTCATACAGAAAGCGCCAAAGGGCACACCGGTCTATTATCTCAACGGCGAACTGTCACCCGATGAAATTCTCGAGATGGGCGGCACCGGTGTCGACTATCACATCAGCGTGTTCCGCGACAAACACCCCGAATGGCTTAAGCGTTGCCACCAGCTGGGCCTAAAAGCCAACGTGTGGACGGTGAACGAGCAGAAGGATCTGCAATGGTGCATAGACCAAGGCTTCGACTTCATAACAACCAACGAGCCTGTGCTGCTGGAGCAGATGCTGAAGAAATAAAAAAAAGGAAGAAAGAAAAAATTGGGCCCACTTTTAAAATGGGCTCAGTAAAGAAGAAAAGAAAAAGAAAAAAGGTGTCCACGGGCAAAGACCTGTGTGGACACCTTTTTTCTTTATGTTTTTATTTTCAAAACCACAGCGTGCAACTCACAGCACCCAAGACAATGCCTATGATGGTGCCAAGAATGCGCAACAAGAGAAGAAACCTATGCTTAGTTTTTCTGGTCATTATCCTCTCCTTTTGTGCCAAGCGCTCCCAACAGAGTGGTTGCCATGGCTATAATAACCTTTATAACGATTTTCCAAACACTAACTTTTCCCATAATATCTAACCTTTCCTAATGTGTGAATAATGTGAATAACTTGAACAATAGAAACTCATAACAACAGGTTGTCAACAGCGTTGTGCCTACTGTTGAAAAGTATGTAAACAATAAGGGCGACAGGCAGTTACACCCGCCGCCCTTTGTCAACAACGAAGCGTCAACTGGAGCTTTCAACAAAACATTGACAAGAAGGAGCAACCATCAACATTGGGTTTCACCCCTTAAGGTGGGGTCTTTATCTTGCATCGACATGGAGCTTTTAGCCAAGCATCGACATGGAGCTTTTGGCCAGCATCGACATGGAGCATCAACCAAGCATCTGTGTAGAGCCCTTGCCAACCTTAAAACGGGGTTTTAACCATTCATGCAGGTTTTGTTCACTCCCTGTTATGAGCGTTCTGCCGTTGTGTCAGCGCTTAGGCGTTGCCCTCCACGCTCTGCTCCTCGTTGCCCTTAGAGCCGGCATCGTGGCCCTCGGCGTTGTCGCCACCCTTGTCCACGTCGTAGACAGTGGCCTCACGCACCTTGGCGTTGGCCAGGAAGGTGTGGTTGTAGAAGCGCTTGCCGGCCTGGCGAGTGGCCTCGGGCTGGAAGAGGACATGCATGCCCTTGATGTTGTTCATGTTAAACTCCTTTGCAGTGGCTGCGGGGATGGTCTTGAGACCGATCTTGAACGCACCGAAGCCGTTGAGCTTCACACGCATTGAGTTCTGAAGCTGGTCGGTCATGACCTCCACAAGCTCGGAGAGCACGGCCAGGATGTCGGAACGCTTCACGGTACAGTTGGCCTGCATGATGTCTGCGAGCTTGTCGATGTCTACGGTGCCGTTGTGACAGGCACGAGCGTACCACATGCCCTTAAACTTACCCTCACGGTTGTTCTGATAAAGACGATAACTTACTGCCATAGTTTTTTTCCTTTCTTTTTTTTCGTCCGCCTCGGCAGCCTCAGCCCTCTTCCCCGTCATGGGTCCTTTGATGTGGGCATGGCCTCAGCCGCCTCGCGCAGACATGTGTTTTACATTTATAGATTATTAAGACTCTCTTTGCATCGGGCTGTCTGTCTTTCTTCCCGACTGCGATGCAAAGGTACAACATTGCGCAAGCGTTGTCAAGAGCAGCTTAGTATCAACTATTATTAGTGGAGAACAAAAAGGGAAAAATGATAAAAAAAAGCAAGCTTATTTTGTGTTGTCTTCGATTTACTGTAACTTTGCAGACACATAAGTATAATAACAAAGTTTTGCCTAACAAGAACTTGCGAAACTTATAAAAAATAAAGAGAAAGAAATGTCATTAAAATGTGGTATTGTAGGACTTCCCAACGTGGGCAAGTCGACGCTGTTCAACTGTCTGTCGAGCGCAAAGGCTCAGGCAGCCAATTTCCCCTTCTGCACCATCGAGCCTAACGTGGGCGTGATCACCGTGCCTGACGAACGACTCACAAAGCTCGCCGAGATAGTACACCCCGGACGCATCGTGCCCGCCACCTGCGAGATTGTAGACATCGCCGGACTGGTGAAAGGCGCTTCCAAGGGTGAGGGCCTCGGCAACAAGTTCCTGGGCAACATCCGCGAGACCGACGCTATCATTCATGTGCTCCGCTGCTTCGATGACGACAACATCGTGCGCGAGGGCGGCGCAGCCGTAAACCCGCTCGAGGACAAGGAAATTATCGACACAGAGCTACAGCTTAAAGACCTCGAGACCATCGAGGGACAGCTCTCTAAGCAGCAAAAGATAGCTGCCATTGGCAACAACAAGGACGCCAAGGTGGCTGTGAGCGTGCTCGAAGCTTATAAGGAGGCCCTCGACAAGGGTCTGAACGCCCGCAGCGTGACCTTCGAGAGCAAGGAGGAGCAGCGCTACGCTCACGACCTGTTCCTGCTCACCGCCAAGCCCGTGCTCTATGTGTGCAACGTGGACGAGACGGCTGCCAAGACAGGAAACCAATACTCGGACATGATACAGAAGATTGCCGAGAGCGAGGGTGCCGAGATGCTGGTCATCGCTGCAAAGACAGAGGAAGACATCGCCTCTCTGGAGACCTACGAGGACAAGAAGATGTTCCTCGACGAGCTCGGTCTGGAGGAGAGCGGCGTAAACCGCCTCATCAAGAAGGCGTATGAGCTGCTCAACCTTGAGACCTTCATCACCGCTGGCGAGATGGAGGTCAAGGCATGGACCTACCACAAGGGTTGGAAGGCTCCACAGTGTGCCGGCGTTATCCACACCGACTTTGAGAAGGGCTTCATCCGCGCCGAGGTTATCAAGTATGACGATTACATCAAGTATGGCTCTGAGGCCGCTGTTCGCGAGGCTGGCAAGCTCGGCATCGAGGGCAAGGAGTATGTGGTGCAGGACGGCGATATCATGCACTTCAGGTTTAATGTATAACAACTAACGGGAAATGCTCAACTACATTATATGGGATCCGTCCGACACCGCTCTGCGGATCGGTCATTTCGCCCTTCACTGGTACTCGCTGTGCTGGCTCATAGGCCTACTGCTGGCTTATCTGCTTGTGCGCCGTCTGTACCGTGAGCAGAAGATCAAGGACGAGCTGTTCGACCCCTTGTTCATCTACTGCTTCATCGGCATCCTGGCGGGCGCACGTCTCGGCCACTGCCTCTTCTATCAACCCGACGTGTTCCTCTCTTCATGGAAACATTTTGTTGAGATCTTCATTCCTATCGAGTTTCTCAACGACGGAGGATGGAAATTTACGGGCTACCGCGGACTGGCATCGCACGGTGGCACACTGGGCCTCATGATTGCCCTCTGGCTCTATTATCGCCGCACACATGTACCCATCTGGCAGGTGCTCGACAACATTGCCATCGCCACACCCATCACCGCCACGTTCATACGTCTGGGCAACCTCATGAACTCGGAGATCTTAGGACGTGTCACCACCATGCCGTGGGGATTCTATTTCCTTCAGGCCGGCCCCATGGGCACCGAACCGCGACATCCGGGACAGCTCTACGAGGCAATAGCCTATTTTGTGTTCTTCTTCATAGGCTGGCACCTCTACCGCCGCCATGCTGAGCGCGTGGGCACAGGCTATTTCTTCGGCCTCTGCCTGACCCTGATCTTCACCTTCCGCTTCTTCATAGAGTTTACGAAGGACGTGCAGGTGGGCTTCGAGGAGCACATGCTTCTCAACATGGGACAGCTCCTGTCAATACCCTTCATCGCCATCGGCGTGTGGTGCATGGTTAAAGGTAAAAAGGTAAAAAAGTAAAAAGGTAAAAAAAAGGCTGACGCCTTATAAGGGAAGAGTGAAAAACGAAAAGTGAAAAATCGTATAGCCCTAGCTAATTACTCCCCTCCATAAGGGGAGGGGTGAACCACCGTCAGGTGGCGAGGGGGTGGGGCTAGGTAAAAAAAGGCTGACGCCGTTGAGAACAAGCCTTTTTAAGGGATTAGTTAAGAATAAGCCCTCTCTCCAACAATTCTTTTGCAGGAGAGAGGGCTTTTTTTAAAAAAATAAAATCTACAAAAAACTGTTCTACTGATAAAAAAGAACTTTCTCTTATGTAGGAATTATTGATAAAATACTACCTAAAAACTACATTTTGTAACTTTTCTTGCAAAACAAATGACGTTTTATTATGCAGTTTGAAGATTTTGCGTTACTTTTGCAAAAAGATAACCGTTTGAATGAAACCCAAAAGCAATGGCCAAGAAGCAATGACCAAGAAGCCAAGACCGAGAAGAAATGGTCAAGAAGCCAAGGCCGAGAAGAAATGGTTGATAAGCCAAGGCCGAGAAGAAAATGGTTGATAAGCCAAGGCCGAGAAGAAATGGTTGATAAGCCAGGGGCGAGAAGAAATGGTTGATAAGCCAGGGGCGAGAAGAAATGGGCGAGAAGCCAAGGGCGAGAAGCAAAAGCCGATAAAACACAACAAAAAAACTGTATAGCTATGAGAAAAACAAGACATTATCTCATCATGGCCCTCACTGCTGCCATGACGCTCGCAGGAGCGGCAAAGGCATCAGGTCAATCGTTCATCGTGAACGAAGGTTTTGAGGGCGACGCGTTCCCACCGTCAGGATGGACCACCGTCGATGCCGACGGCGACGGCCACTGCTGGCAGATTGCCACCAGCGGACACGCCACGCTCAACGGCAAGAAGATTGCCATCTCCTACACCTCTAATCCCGACAACGGAAAAGACTATGACGGCACGCAAGACAACTGGCTCATAACGCCACAGATCAACGTCACCAACGACCAGTTTACGGTTTCTTACATGTGTTGCGCCGAGGATCTGAACTCGAAGGAGTATTATGAGCTATTGGTATCTGAGACAGGCACCGCACCCGCCGACTTCACACACAAGCTCACAGCCGAGACCCTCGACAACGGATATGAGGACGACCCCGTGAAGAACCCCCGTTCTTTCTCGCTGAAAGCCTTTAAAGGCAAGAAAATATACATCGCCTTCCGTCACCACCAGGCAGCGTCTTACGCCCTCGGCATCGACGACGTGAAGGTGAGCAACCTCGCTGGTCCGAAAGCGCCGACCGGCCTCACCGCCACAGCAGGCACCGACGGCGCATCGGTGGTGCTCAAATGGAAGAACGCCTCAACCACAGGCACAGGCAACGCTCTCACAGCCATCACAGCCGTGGTCTACCGCGATGGCGAGAAGATTGCCACCGTCAGCGAGGGCATGACCCCCGGTGCCGACGCCTCCTACACCGACACAGCAGTGCCATCAGGCAACCACACCTATGCCGTGGCCATGAGCACAGACGAGGGCGAGTCGGGCCGCATCTCAAAGACCATCCATGTGGGTCTCGACATCCCGGCAGCCATTACAGACCTTCAGGCGAGGGCGAACGACGGACAGATAACCCTCACATGGAAAGCCCCCACAGCGGGAGCCAACAAGGGTACCTTCGACCCTGCACAGCTCACATACACCGTGACACGCAACGTGGGCGACACCCGTCAGACCATTGCCACAGGTCTCAAGGAGACAACTTATAAAGACACGCCGACAGCAGGACAGCTCACCTCTTACACCGTCGTGCCGGTGAACCCGGCTGGCGAGGGCAAGGGCATGACCTCAAGCGAGTTTATCGGCTACGGCTCAACGCTCAAAGACTTTAACATAGCCCCCGATGCCACGTCAGAGAACGGCAACCCGAAACTGCCCTTCGACCTCGGCTACAACCAGACAGCCACACAGGTCATGGTCTACCCCTCTGACCTCAAGGGCGCCAAGGGAACCATCAGCGACCTGGTGCTGCGCAACTCGTTCTCTGAATATGCCAGCCCCATGACCAGTCCGATGAAGATATGGATGATGGAGACCGATGAGACCTCTCTGCAAAAGGGATGGTTCAAGACCACCGACATGACGCTTGTCTTCGACGGCAACGTGACCTTCAACAAGGGTGACAACGACGTGCCCTTGCATCTCGCCACACCATACAGCTACAAGGGCCGTAACCTCGTGGTCTACATGTTCTTGGGCAAAGGCTCGCGCAGCGGGACCTATTTTGACCGCTTCTTCGTGGCAGCCAACGCCGGCAAGCCCAACCGCACACGCACGGTGTCGTCAAGCAGCTCCGACATAGACCTCGACAACATCGCATCGGGCGAGGGAACAGGTCTCAACGCGGCCCTGCCCTACATGCGCTTCGTCATCGACGCCACAGGCGTGGCAACGCTCAGCGGCAAGGTGACCGACAGCGAGAGTGGCGAGGCTCTGAAGAACGCCACCGTACAGATAGGTTCCTTCACCGCCACCTCTGCCGCCGACGGCACCTACAGCTTCTACGCTGCACCCAGCGGCTCACACACCCTCAAGGCCACGGCCAAGGGCTACAACGACTGGTCTGCCGACATCACCCTTCCCGAGAAGGGTTCTGCCTCTCAGAACATCGCCATGACCAAGCGTGCCATGATAAAGCTCAGCGGCAAGGTGAAGCTCAGCGGCGTCAACGGCAACGTGAAGGACATAAAGGTGAAGCTCAGCGGCTACACCGAGGGCGAAACGGCTACCGATGCCAACGGACAGTTTGCCATCGACGTGTTCAAGGGCGAGGAGAGCAAGCTTACCTTCTCTTATCCGCTCTTCGACAACAGCGAGCTGGTGATCTCTGCCGACAAGGCCACAGCAAGCCAGGAGCTACCAGAGACAACGCTCATGCGAAGCGCCATCGTGCCTTACGGCGTGACAGCAACCGTGGCTCCCGACGGCAAGTCGGCAACCATAACATGGAAGGACCCGCAGACGCGTGACGTCAAGACACAGTGGGCTCACATCGGACCGACCGATATGAAAAAGAGCACATCGTCAGAATATTATTGCAAGTCCGACTTCTGCGTGGCTCACGCCTTCACCGCTCAAGATGCTGCCGACTCGCTCATGATGGGCACCAGCATTGCTGCCGTTAAGGCGTGGGTTAAGGCCAACGACGGCACGGTGCAAGCCATCGTGTGGCGTGGCACACGCGACGACCATGAGGTACTCCAGTCGGTGCCCATGACCACATCTTCCGAGGGCGGATGGGCTGTGGCACAGCTCACCACTCCTGTTGAGGTGCGCAAGGGCGAAAACTATATGGTTGGCCTGCGCATAGTGGGCGACGAGAATGCTGAGGTGGGCAACGCCAGCACTTACAGCAAGGTCAACAACAAGAACTGTCTGAAATGGAGCGAGACAGGCTCAACCTACAACGGCTATTATGGCTGGAACATCGCAGCCCAGTGTGTCATTCCCGGCAGCAAGGGCGAGTATGGCGAACCGGCTGTTAGCCTACCGGCTCCCAAATATAACATCTACCGCACAACCACACCTGTTGACCCGTCCAAGACGAAGGTCATAAAGGAGGGCGTGACCGGCTTTACAGTCACCGATGACGCATGGGGCACCCTTGCTCCCAACGCTTACACCTACACCGTTCAGGCTGTCTACCCGGCGGGCGAAGCAAGCGTAACATCGGCTGAGGCGCTGTCTAACACCGTTGAGCGCCAGACCGACATCGACGCCAGCATAGAGGCCATCACCTCGCCCGCACGCACCGTTGCCATGCAGAGCGGCGTCACGGTGAAGGTGATGATCAAAAACTATGGCGAGAAGCCGCTCACAACCGTGCCCGTGAAGGTGGTGCTCTCTGACGAGCAAACGCTCGCAGCAACCTATAACGGCAACATAAACAAGGGCGAGAGCGTAGAGTTTGCAGTGGGCGACGTGACGCTGAAGCCTGAGACGGCTTACACCATCACGGCAACAGCCAACGTGGAGGGCGACACCTATGCCGACAACAACAGTACCGCGCTCCAACTGTTCAACTACACCGATGCCGACCTCCGCGGATTCCGTTGGGATCCATACGACTATCTTGGCGTCATGACCATTCC
>ERZ791573.129-NODE-129-length-50547-cov-5.771112_pt1 | contig 50547 bp, 55 predicted proteins | sample MGYA00509971_ERZ791573 | MGnify/ENA primary metagenome ERZ791573 (study PRJEB30046, sample SAMN00791921) | human gut metagenome | study: EMG produced TPA metagenomics assembly of the A metagenome-wide association study of gut microbiota in type 2...
AAAGTTGAAATCGAAGTAAAATATAAAATTGCTGTGACTGTTATGGAACTGCGATTTTGACTAAAGGATTGTGAGTTACCAATATAATCATGTGGTGCTTGGGAAACTGGTGGAATAACAGGAAATGTAATTAGAATAAAGAAAGATAGAAGGCGAGTAGCGGATTGGTGTCTGCTGCTCACTTTTCGTTTATGGGGATATGTCGCAATACGACTTTTGAAGTGTTGTATTGCAATCTGTTTTCGGGTATTTCTCGTTGGTATCATTACCATAAAAGCGAGGTGAATTCCATGAAAGCAGAGAAGAAGGAAATCAATATACAGATTGGAAAAAGGTTGCAAACCGCCAGAGAAAACAGTGGATATACGCAGGAAGTTTTTGCAGAGACGCTGGATGTAGGGGTAGAGCATTATCGCAAAATCGAAAGTGGTGTCTATGGCTTACAGCCAGAGAAAATGCTGATCTTGTATGAAAAGTACAGGATTGAGCCGACTTATCTGGTTACGGGGGATACAAATCATAAGGTTGATATTGAACTGTTCCTTGCAAACTGCAGCAGGGAGGAACGGGATGCATTTATAGACCGTATGCTTGCGTATATGAGAAAGCTGATGACAGGCCGTTAAAGCAGCACAGTCTCCGGGATGTATATTTGATAAATATATTTTGAGAAGGAGACGATATATGAGGGTAGCAATCTGCGATGATAATCAGCAGGACATTGAAAGGATCAGACGCTATACACTGTGTATGATCGACTATGCGGTGGAGTATGTGTTTTATACCAGACCGGAAGAATTATTGAGGGAATGTGCAGATGCGGAGCAAAAGCCGGATATGTACATTCTTGATATTGAGATGCCTGGAATGGACGGACTGGCGGTGGCAAAACAGATCCGTGAGACAGATTCCAAGGCATTACTGGTGTTTCTTACCAGCTATACCAAATACATGCCAAGTGTATTTGAAGTTGTCACATTTGATTTTATTCCAAAACCAATCTCAGAAGAAAGGCTCCGTATGCTGTTTGAAAAGGCAGGAACCTATCTGAATCTGACCAATCAGAGTTTCTCATTTTGTTACCGCAGGGTGCGGTACAGTCTGAAGTTTGACGAAATCCTGTATCTGGAAAAGCTGGGGCGTCAGGCGATAATCCACACAAAGAGAATGAAATATCAGTCCAACATGAACCTGAATGAAATATGGGAGAAACTGGACGAGCGCATGTTTGCCGCCGTTCATGGCTCTTTTATCGTTAATTTGAAACATGTTCATTCTGTATCCAGCGGCATGGTCATGCTTACAGACGGCACAGAGCTGGGAGTGACAAGAGGGTACCGGAAGGAGCTGACGGAAAAGCACATCGCATTTGTGCAGGGAGGAATGTGACATGGCATTATATGGGGTGAGGCTTGTCATAAATCTTTTTGACCTCTGCATTTACCGCAGGTATTTAGAGGAGTTCATTGGAAACAGAAAAACTTCCATGGAGTTTTCTGTTCTTCTGCTGGTAGTGTGCGAGCTGATTGGAAGTGCGGTGAACCAGATGGGGATAAGCTGGCTGAATTTTGTGACGATGGTGGCGATTCTCTGTGTATATGTCTGCCAGTATGAGGCAGGGATTGTAAGCAGGCTGATTGCGGTTCTGCTGTATATGGGGATTATGGGAGTTGCAGAACCGTTAGGATATTTGTTTAATAAGGCATTCATGGAAAAGGTGTTGGACGATACCACGGTTTCATATTATTTTATCGTGTTTTTTATGGCATTTTTGAAAGCAACAATTGTGGAGGTGTTTTGCAGACTGAAATCTGGAAAAAGCATTCGACTATCAGCAATGCCAAAAGAAACGCAATATATGTTGACAATGATACCTTTATGCAGCCTGATCAGTTGCTTTTTACTGATAGAGGTTGCAAAAGAATTAATCTCGGCACAGATGGTCGTGCTGTGCATGTGCATCATCTTTGTCATTATCATCACTAATTATGTAATTTTTCTGATGATTGAAAAGTATACGACAGTGGAAGAAAAACAGCACGAAGAGGAAATGATCCAGAGGGAAATCTTATACCAGAACGAATACTATCAGGACATGGAACGGTATCAGGAACAGATACAGGACATCCGGCATGATATGAAGAACCGGCTGACGGGACTGCTCGCAGCGGCGGAACAGGGAAGTGCGGAACTGATCAAGGACAGACTGCAGGAAGTATTGGGAGATATCCGGCTGGCAGAAGAGATCATTTATTCCGCAAATCCTGTGGTGAATGCCATATTAAAAGTAAAAAGCGTAAAGGCAAAAGAGAAAGAGATACCGATGCAGGTTACAACGCTGCTCCCCCAGAGAGTATCCGTAGATATCGGGGACATGGGTGTTCTGTATGGGAATCTTTTGGATAATGCGATAGAGGCAGCGATGGCAGTGGAACAGGAAAAACGGTATGTTCATGTGGAATCAAAGTTTCAGGAGGGCAGACTGCTTTTATCCATTAAGAACAGCAAGCCATCCGGGACAAGTTCCTGTCAACAGACAAGCAAAAAAGATAAAATAAAACACGGCAGGGGAATCCGTTCGGTGCGGAAAGTGGCAGAAAAATACGGTGGGGAGCTGATGTTAAAGGATCAGGGGGAACATTTTGAGGCAGTCCTTCTGCTCAACGGAGTTGCAAAACTGGAGTGAGACTGCAACTTATTACAGAAAACCTGCAACTTGTTACAGATAGATTGATTTTTACATGGAAACTGTTAGAGTGAAAACATCAAAAAAAGGAGGGTTTTACTAAAAATGAAGAAAAGAAACTGGATGTACCGACTGAGCAGCAAATCCATGAGTGTGATGGCAGCACTGGCACTCATGGTGACAACCATGGCAACGAACCGTTCCTGCATGTGGTATCTGGGACAGGACAAGATGCCGGAAGATTCCAAAAAACTCAGAAGGTTTTAAATCATGACGAAATGGCTCAGCCACCGTATGGTTGAGCGGGGAATCATAAAAGAGGAGGAGCAGGAATTATACCAGTTTGGAATACGCAATGGTATGATCCTGCTTCTAAACGTTGTGACAGCACTGGTCATCGGCCTGCTTACAGAGCAACTGGCGGTTGTGGCAGTGTTTACCCTGTCTTTTATGGTTCTTCGCAGTTATACCGGTGGATATCACTCAGACAGCAGGATTTTCTGTTATCTTGGTTCCAATCTGGTGCTGCTGGTTCCGGTTTATACACAGGCTGTGTTTTACAAGACATCGCTGGCATGGCTGCTGGCAGTATTGCTGGTGTCCGCAGGGATCATTTTTTTACTCAGTCCCATGCACAGCAAGAACCGGAAGCTGGATAAAGAGGAACAAAAGCATTTTGGCAGAAAAGCAAGGCTGATCGTAGCTTTGGAACTGGCTGTGCTTGGCATTTTGTGGCATGCAGGCCAGATACCGTATGCTTACGCTGTTTATACGGGAATCTTCATCACGGCACTGTTCATGCTCGTAGGAAAAGCACAGTTATGGATACAATCACATACCGAAAATGGATAGTCCTTTCCGAACATGCGGAAGGGACTTTTTTTCTGGAAAACAGGAGGGATGACAAGACGAAACGGTAACTTATTACAGGTACCGTAAGACTTATTACACTTATATTGAAGCGAACTTTCTTTCCAAGTATAGTACCGCAAAAAGGCTTAGGAGAAGAAAGGCGTGGCATGTTTTGGGGAATTCATGCCGCACCGGATTGCAGGGGGCGGCAGAAAGGGAAAAGTTCATAAGGATAACATCCGGGTGCAGTTTTGCATGCTTTATTTTGCATGGGAACAGCACCTTTTTTTATTGTCTTTTTCCAGTAAAGCAGAACCCAGAGGTCCGCCAGATGTCCTTCATTTCAAAAAAATTACGAAATGGAGGACATTTGAATGTCAGAATGGATCAGGATCAGAGTAAAGGATTTTTATAAAGATGCAGTTGGTGAGCTGGAATACACCTATGTGACCAGAGAAGTCTACGAGGCACTTGTCGATACGTTCCGCAAAGAAGCCCACGCACAGGAAATGAGGGATATTAGACATACGACCAAGGACGGATATACAGAAGGAAAAACGGAAGATCTGGTGGAGCTGACCGGGGAATCGGTAGAGGATACGGTCATCCGGCAGATGGAAATAGAAACTCTGCAGAAAGCAATGCAGTCACTCACCCCAGTGCAGAGAGAGCGGCTGCATTTTTATTTTTTTGAGGGCATGACATACCGGCAGATTGCAGCGAAAGAAGGGGTCGGAGAGAAGAACATCCGGGAGAGCATAAACGGTGCGGTAAAGAAAATAAAAAAATATTTTGATTAATACCCCCTCAAAACGTGTTTTTCTGTGAGTACCTTATGAGAGGAACTTTTTCTGGACAGATGGTCTCTTCCGGGAATCCTCTCATGTCTCGTGTGTGGATACGACACAGGCAGACAAAACGCACATTGAAAAATGCCGGAGAGGAATGCAGGGCTCCGAGCGCAGGATGGAATCACGCCATATCCTGCCAGCCATATCCAGCAGTTCAGATACGTTAGCCGTTTCATGAGCCGTAACCGGGGCGCAGTGACACTCCTGCAGCAATCGGGCAGATGTTCTTTCTGCCAGCCATGCTGTGAAAAAGATCGCATCTAAGGAGCCGAGCGGGAAAGCCGGGGTACAGCCTGTCTGTGGTGGACAGGCGCGAAGAGGGGAATGGCCTATAATGATACACCTTGAGATTAGCCAGCACGCAGTGGTGGAGGTGAAATACCTGTGATGTCTGCCTGTCCGAGTGGCAGGGACCAAAGACAGTCTGGACTGACTGCCCATGAAATGCCGGCTTTGGGATTTTTTCTTCTCTGTTTTGGCGGCGTTTTGGTTCCGGGGAGTAGTGACGAATAGGGACAGACACTTTTTATTTATGAAGTGAAGGATTATGGCAGTAAGACTTAATTACAGAAACCATGCGGCGGAGGGGAACTTCCGCCGTATTCTTGTGGAGTTAAGAAAAGCTGAAAAATGGGGAATGGAGGAAAACAGGAGATGAAGAAAGAAGATACCGAAATGATGTTAAGGATTTTTGAAACGGAGAGGGCAGGATATGCCTATCTTTATCCGAGTGATGGAGGGGAGCGGAAAGAGGACTATATCTCGACCACGGCAGAAAATATCGCAAATTATATCGGCAGCCACATGTTTGAAGCCGAAAAGATCGTCATCACAGATATGTGTGACAGGCTGATATTAGATACCTGCGGCTATTTTATCAATAGCTGTCCCAATCAGGAATTCTGTAAGGAAATCCATCCGTTCTTAATCCCGATCCAGATGGGAGAAAAGGACGCGGGAGAGGTGCTTTCAGTCAGCAGGGATGTATCGGAACAGTATTTCCGGGAAGAAGATGAGGCTGCAACCATGGCTGAAATCGGGATGATGTAAAGGTGTTTCTTCTGGGCAAAAGTGTTTGGCTTGGGAGAATGAATTTAACGTTCTTAAATTGCGGGAGGAAAAAGGGAAAAGATGATGGAAGGCGGAGCGAATGAGGTGCGGTATAAGATTGCCGAATTTCTCTTAAAAAGGATGCATGAAGATAAGCTGTTAACCGAGGAAGAATGGGAAAAAATCCGGGTTTTGAATGTCAAGACTTTCTCCCCGGAATTAGCAAAAGTATATCTGTAATAACACTGGATATATAAAGGACTATGTGGTAGTGTATGTTGCTGACAGGTAGTGCAAACCCTTGAAAATACTGGGAAAGGAGAAAAAAGCATGGCAAAAAAAGTGACTGTCATAAAGGCAGCAAAAGCGCAGAAACATACACAGGAAGAACGCAGGCTGAAAGTGTGCGGATATGCCAGAGTCAGTACCGGCAGTCAGGCACAGGCAACTTCCTATACTGCACAAGTCGAGTACTATACAGAAAAAATCGAGAGCAACCCCCTGTGGGAGTTTGCAGGGGTGTATGCGGATGAAGGAATCAGCGGAACAAACGTAAAGCACAGGGATGAGTTCCAGATGATGATTTCAGACTGTGAGGATGGGAACATCGACCTGATCCTTACGAAATCCATCACAAGATTTGCAAGAAATACGGTGGAATGCATCCAGACCATCCGAAAGCTGAAGGAGATTGGCGTTGGAATCTACTTTGAAAAAGAGAATATCAACACGCTGTCAGAAAAAAGCGAGCTGTTCATTACCATCCTGGCATCGGTGGCGCAGGGGGAATCAGAAAACATCTCAAGCAACAACCGATGGGCGATACAGAAACGCTTTCAGGATGGAACCTATATCATATCGACGCCAGCGTATGGCTATGGAAAAGACGAGGATGGAAATTTAGTCATCATAGAATCCGAGGCAGAAACCGTAAGGTGGATTTATGAGTCTTACTTAAACGGCATGGGAGTGTATGTGATAGCAAAGGCACTGAACCAGAAAGGCATTCCAACAATCCGGGGTGCAGAAAAGTGGCAGGACGGGGTGATACAGGACATTCTGAAAAATCCCATTTATGAGGGAGATATGCTTCAGCAGAGGACATATACAGAAACAAGGTTCCCATTTGTCCGCAGGGTAAACAACGGACAGAGAAACCAGTATCTCATCAAAGACAGCCATCCGCCAATCGTCACACATGAGGAGGCAGAAGCGGTACGCAACCTGATGGCATACCGGGTGGATGTACTGCACATGAACAAGAGTGACTACACCAAAAGATACCTGTTTTCCGGCAGAATCATCTGCGGAGAGTGCGGAAGAACCTTCCGGCGGCAGAAAATCTACATCGGGAAACCATATGAAAAAATCATCTGGACGTGCAGCGGACATGTGGAGGATAAAGAGAGCTGCTGCCTGAAAGCCATCCGGGAGGATGTGCTGCACCGGGCTTTTACAGACATGTGGAACAAGCTGTACACCAATCAGGGAACGATATTAGAGCCGCTGTTAAAAGAGCTGACAGAACTTGTGGCAGCAAGGCAGGACAGTGAGGAAATCAGACAACTGGATAAGGAAATCAAAGATATAAGCGAGCAGAGCCAAATCCTAAACCAAGTCATGAGGAAAGGATATATGGACTCTGCTCTTTTTATGGAGAGCAGTAGCAAGCTTGGCTGGCAACTGACGGAATGCAGGAGAAAAAAGACACTTTTGACCAGAAAGCTGAGAAGGACAAAAGAAATCGTGCGGACCGAACAGCTTATCCAACTGATCGCAGAACAGGACGGATTAATGGAGGAGTTTGACGAGCAACTGTTTAAAATGACAGCGGAGAAGATCGTGGTCTCCAAAGAACACGACATCACCTTCTGCCTGTACAACGGACTGAAACTGACGGAGAGGGGAGGTGGACAGGATGCAGTGGCACATGCCAATCGGCTATAAAGTTGTGGATGGAAAAATCACCATCTGCGAAGAGCAAAGAAAGATTGTGGAACAGATATTTACAGACTATGACAGCGGAGTGGCGGCAGGCAGGATCGCCCAGAACCTGAAAGGGAGAAACATATGCAATGCAAAAGGGAAAGTGTCCTGGACCCATGCATCCATTGGCAGGATACTGGAAAACCCAAGCTACCTTGGCACAGAATACTATCCGCAACTCATAGGAGAAGAACTGTTTGAGAGAGTCCAGTGCAGACGGGAAAAGGTGAGGGCAGAGCTTGGAAGGGCAGACCACCGGCCCGGCAGGGATGAGAGAATCCTCTTCGGAGGTGTCATCTGGTGTGCAGAATGCGGGGCAGTATGCAGCCATATCCAGCCGCGGAATAAGGATAGAGGCGGTGTCGCAAGATGGAGATGTAAAAACTATACGGCTGGCAGAGCAAAAAACTGCAGGAACAGTTTTATTACAGACGGGCAGGCAAAGCAGGTGTGTGTGGAAGCCATCAATGCAGTGATACGAAACAAAGGCCTGCTCCGAGTACAAAGGCAGGAGGAAAAGGTCAGCCCTCAGTACCGGGTTCTGGAGCGGAACCTGCAGCGGATGAAAGAAGAGCAGGAAAGCACAGAGACAGACCTGATGAAACTGCTCTATGAAAGGGCAGAGGAACGCTACCGGACACTGGAGGTCAGGGATGGGGAGTTCCGGGCAGAGGAGATCAAAAACATCCTTGCAGAGAAAAAGAAACTGGAAACATTTGATGAAAATTTATATAGAAAAATAATCGCACGCATCTGGGTGCATGGTGGAAACATGGCAGAAGTGGAGCTTATCAATGGGAGCCGTGTCACAGCCGGGTACAAGGATTAGGAGGGAGAGCAGATGGCAGAAACAGCAAAAAAGATCAGCATGATACCTGCCAAGGTGCAGTATGACCGGAATGTGAAACTGTCAGAGAAGAAAATGAAGGTCGCTGCCTACTGCCGTGTCAGTACGGAACTGGAAGAGCAGGACAGCAGCTATGAGGCACAAGTGGAGTATTATACCAGCAAGATATCCGAAAACGAAAACTGGAAAAATGCCGGCATCTATGCAGATGACGGGAAGAGTGGAACAAACACCAAAAAGAGGGCAGACTTTAATGCCATGATACAGGATGCCCTTGCCGGAAAAATCGACATGATCCTTACAAAGTCGGTCAGCAGGTTTGCGAGGAACACGGTAGACTCGCTGGTGACCATCCGAAAACTGAAGGAAAAGAACGTGGCGGTGGTGTTTGAGAAAGAGGGAATCAATACACTGGAGGGAACCGGCGAAATCCTTATCACCATCTTAAGCAGTCTGGCGCAGGAGGAGAGCCGCAACATCAGCGAGAATATCCGCTGGGGAGTCGTGAGGAAATTTGAAAAAGGCAAGGTCATCGTAAACTGCACAAAGTTCATGGGATACACCAAAAACGAGGACGGGGACCTGGTCATCGTACCCGAAGAGGCAGAGATTGTAAAGCTGATCTTCCGCCTTTATCTGGAAGGCTACAGTACCGGGAAAATCGCAAAGCATCTGGAAGAGCAGGGAATCAAGACCGCCACAGGGCAGGACAAATGGCATTCCACAGTAATAGACAAAATGCTCCGCAATGAAAAATACATGGGAGATGCACTCCTGCAGAAAACCTACACGGTGGATTTCATGACAAAAAAGAAAGTAAAGAACACCGGACTCGTACCGCAGTATTATGTGGAAGATGACCATGAGGCGATCATACCGAAAGAGCTGTTCTACAGGGTACAGGAAGAGATGATGCGGAGGGCATCCTTATGCAAGGCGGCTGTCACCCGGAAGAAGAATCAGAGGAGCAGGTATTCCTCCACCTATGCACTGACCGGCATGCTGATCTGCGGAAAATGCGGGCAGGAGTACCGGAGAGTCACCTGGGCGAGAAACGGGAAAAAGAAAGTTGTCTGGAGATGCAGCAACCGGCTGACCAACGGGGTGAAGAAATGCGGGGAATCCGAGACACTCGAAGAGAACGCATTAAACAGGGCAGTGATGGAGACCATCCACAGGATCACGAGTGATGATATGGAATTTATGGAAAACTTCCGGCAGAACATCATCCATGTCATCGGGAACTACAGCACCGCAAAAGAGTCCGGGGAATATGAAGAAAAGATAAAAGAAAAGATAAAAGAAAAGCAGGAAGAGATGGTGGCACTGATCGCAGAGAATGCAAAGACCGGCTCCTACACACCGGAGTTTGATGAACGCTATCGCACCATAGCAGAGGAAATCAATGCCTTAAAAGAGGCACAGAAAACAGCCAGAAACGAGAAATGGATGGCTGACAGCTATGAACAGAGAATCCAAGATATCGACCATTACTTAAGCACAAGCACCTGCCAGATACAGGAGTTCGACAATGACCTTGTCAGACGGCTGATCTCGACCATCAAAGTGGAATCCAGCGAGAAGCTGCTGATACAGTTCCAGTCAGGCATTGTCATGGAACAGGAGATTCGATATGAGTAAGACTGCGGCAGGAATGGCAGCAAGCAAATAGGAAACGTTGTTCCTGCCAGTTTATGGTAAGAATAAAATGCCCGATGATCCGGGCGTTTTATTGTTGGCACAAAAATAGGAAAGAACAGCAGGAGCGATATATAGCGGAAAATGAGTAAAGGGAAGTGGATATAGAAAAAGCACATGAAGTAAGTGTGCGACAGGAGGAGAAAAGCGTATGAATTATGAGCAACTGATAGAAGAACTGAGGGAGGAAATGTTACAACTTGTAAACACGAAATGTGATGCACTGCTCCAGATGTACCGGAGTGGGGAGATGCATACAGATAAGAGAGATACGATCCGGGAAAGCAGCCTTATCACAGTATCCCCGGCGGAACTGAAAGGGAAAAGACCACTGGCAGTCCAGTTCGCATCGGGAGAATGGATAGAGACACCTACATGGAGAAAGGTGGCACAAAAGATTTTGCAGACCTGTAATGAACAGCCGGATATCCATGAAAGATTTATGGAAATGTGTGGAAAAGTAGCCGGACGCTGGAGGACGATCCTTGGCAGTTCACTGGAAGAAATGGATGTACCGATAAAGGTGGATGAGGAACTTTATTTTGAGGGAAAATTTGACACAGAAGCGATGTTAAATATGTTAGAGAAAAAAGTGCTGGAACCGGCAGGGGTTGATTACAGCAGCATTAAAATCCGGTATATGGCAAAAGTGCAGGAAGCAGCAAAAAATATAGACCATGTACCGGAGCAGGATGCTTTGGAGCATGAGGAGCAGGAACAACATGCACCGGTGCAGACAATGTAAAAAATGGACGGAATCAAGACTCCAAGTCTATGACAGGTTTGGAGTTTTTCTTTTGTTCCTTTTCCAAATATAAAAATTGATTGTATAAAAGAAATGGGTAAGTTATAATATAGGTGTGGTCAGTTGCCTTTTTGGGGATGACTATATCTGTTACAAAAAGGAGGAAGGCCAGTGAATACAGAATTAAAAAATGCAGTGAAAGTCACAGACAAGGATGCACAGTATGATACGAGTGCAAAGCGTCTGTTAGGACAGAAGAGCATACTGGCACATATACTGGTAAAGACAGTTGATGAGTTTAAGGGCATGAATCCCAAGGATGTGGTCGACTGCATCGAGGGAACACCACATATCAGTACTGTACCTGTAGAGCCAGGACTTACAAATGTAGCCAGCGAAAAAAATGGTGAGAGGCTGGTCGGTTTCAACACAGAAAATGAAGAAATTAATGAAGGTCTGGTAAGATTTGATATCGTTTTCTATGTGCGCATGAAAGATGGATTGTCACAGATCATCATAAATGTGGAAGCACAGAAAGACGAGCCGAAGGGATACGAAATCTTAAACAGGGCAATCTTTTATGTAAGCAGACTGATCTCATCACAAAAAGAACGTGATTTTGAGAACTCCAGCTACAATGACATTAAGCGTGTATATTCGATCTGGGTATGTATGAACATGGAAGAGAGCAGCATGAGCCATGTGCATCTCACCAAGGAAGATTTGATCGGTTCCTATGAATGGAAGGGAAATCTTGACCTGCTGAATATCATCATGCTTGGACTGGCAAAGAATCTGCCGGAACATGATGAGACGTATGAACTGCACCGTCTGCTGGGAGCATTGTTATCCAAGGAACTTACAATAGATGAAAAACTAAACATAATTGGAAATGAATACGATATTCCTATTGAGGAGAACTTCAGGAAGGATGTGAGCGTTATGTGTAACTTGAGTCAGGGAATAAAAGAAGATGGTATTGCGATTGGAGAGGCAGGACTCATTATGAAAATGTATAAGAATGGTTTTACAGCAGAGCAGATAGCCTCAGCTACTGATAAGGATATAGAAGAAGTGAAAGCGATTATTGCAGGGAAGGAACCTGCACTTGCATAGTTCTTTTACAGTAGCAGGAAAACAGTTTACTGCGAATAAAATGGTTGGAACCAAGCCTCCGAGTCTATAATAGATTTGGAGGTTTCTCTTTATATGTCCTGTGTAAAATTTTTGCGAAAAGAATAAATGTGATATAATGTATGAAAAGTTACAAAAATTACAAACTAGTTTCTTGGTAAAAAATGATTCAAGTAGAGGATGAAAAAATGATTTTTTTGGATGCAAATGCCTTTTATTCATATTATGGAAGAAGCAAATTAGGAATGACATCAGAACCTGTTGACGAAGAACGTTTAAAAAAATATTTAGAACAACAGAGAGAAAAGAGTCTTCCGACTTCGGTATATATTGAGATAATGACACACTTTAGAAATAATCCAAAAGTGTTACAAAATTTACTTGAGTTTAGGTATGCGAAGGGGTTGCCACTTTTTAATAATATTCCAGACTATGTTGTGAGTGAAGATGAAATTACCAGTGTTGCATATATGGATCAAGCAGCTCTCAAAAATTATGCGGATAGATTATTAAAGAGCAAAATTCAAATTGAGAGTAAATTCACACTTTTATTTTTTGAAATTACAAAAGATTTATATACTCATTACAAATTAGAGATGACAGATGGACTGTCACAAAAAAACAAAGATGCTATATTGGGGTATATTGGAAGAGTTGCATATAAGGAATATCAAAATTTATTAGAGGAAAGAATTAAAGTAGAACTGCAGTCAGGGTATGATGAAAACAAAGAGAAAAAAGTACTCAAGGATTTTTATATCCAAGAATTGAATGAAGCATGTGTGCTTACTAATATTATTATTCAAGGATGTGTTGCTTGCAAACAGGACAAGGATGATATTATAAGTATTGTACAGCAGACATATCAAAAAAGTATTGAAAGTGGTTTGGATGGAAATACGGGAACAATGCCGTGTATAGTAGATACCTTGGCAACAGACCAACATTTCCTAGATATGGCGAAAGTAAAAGTGTCAGAGATGTTTAAAAAAGGAAAATATTCTGCTACACAGAGAAGATATCTTCGGGATGTAATGTTTACATCATGGTTTGAAAGAGGAAAAAAGTTAGACAAGAATGATATTTTTGATATGCTTTGTGTTGGATGCCTAGATCATATAGATAAAACCAAGAATGCGTGTGTTTTAATAGATGCATCGTCATATGTTCTCTCATTTGACACAAGAATGAAGAATTTTATAGGAACTGTTAAACCGGAGAATTTGAGATTAATTGAAAAAATCCAAAATGAACAGTAAATGGTCGGAATCAAGCCTCCAAGTTCCCAACAGATTTGGAGGTTTTCTTCTGCCCATTTTTATCGGGAAGTAATTTCCCAAATAAACAATCTATGGTACAATATCTTAGAAGTTATCATCAAGGGATGAGTAGTGGACCATAGAGAAAGAGCAGAGTCAATCGTAAGCTAATCTGGCTTACATCTAAAATACAATGCAATCTTTTTCTATGCGGGGGCAGGAGAGAGTGCATCATGTCAATTTTTTGCAGCCTCATCAGAGAGGAGTGCAACACTTTTCACTCCCAGAGTACAGTGAAAACTCTGGAAAGTGCATCTCAATTACCCTATCGACACATGTGGAGACTGTGGTAGGACTACACAGAAAGGATATGTAGAAATCCTTGAATTTACGCACTTTGTAGAGTTTTTCAGCTTCAACAGGATTGCTGAAAATCACAAGGAAAAAGAGCTTGTGAGGAAGGTGACTGTTGTTGTAGCGTTAGACCTCGGTTGTGGGAACACAAAGAATTCTGAATATGAAAGTAAATAGAGAACTATCAGATATGTTGATAGAACGTAGGGATACTTGAAAGAGTGTCCCTATTTTTTATATTAGGGCATTTCATTAGGAGTGCCTTTTTCAATTCAATTTAAAAGGAGGTTCACTATGAACAACACAGAGTAAGGAGCAGAAAACAAAAAAGAACAGACAATCAATTTTATCAGCGAAGCACATGAAAAATTCTACTATGAAAAATTAAAAGAGGTATGCTATCAGGATGTGTACCACAAGGAACTTTGCTATTGCCTTGGTATCAGCGATGATACGAGAAGAAATGTTGATAGCATCTATGATTTTAAGACGGGATGCGTAAAAACTGAGTGTCTGCATGAAGGCTGGCAGACCAGTGGCCGTATGAAGGTGGTGCGAATGGCATTTAACCTATATTGCAACGGCACACCGAGTGTAGATGATTACACAAAAACAGAGGAACAGGTAAACGAGTGCAGGCAGTATACAGTGGAGGACTTGTTCTGCTGTGCCTATGCACCTTTCTTTTGGCAGGCGATACAGATCCGCTATCCGGAGTATGCGATTTATAACCGGGAACTGTATGCCTTATTTGGAGGAGCAGACTAATGTTAAAAGTCAGATTGATGGGAACGAAGAATGACATTGTGTGGTTTCAGAAAATCTTACAGCGTCATCCAAAAGTAGAAGTTCTGGAGATATCAGAGCTTTATAGCAATAAAGGGACAAACAAATATTACAGAGCTTATGCGGAAGTGCAGAAAAGCAATGTAAAGAGCAGCAGATAAAACAGTTCACACTTGAATTATGTCATTGGCTGCATGAAGAATACCACAACCAAGATTACGAATATCAAAGCGTATATGGTGACAACGCTTTATAATGCGCCAAGTACAATCAATCATTATTACCAACAGGAGGTACAGCACGATATGTATGGAGGTGGATGGCATGAAAAGGGTATTGTTTAAGTTCATTGTTCCGGCAGTGATAATTGCGGTATGGATGCTGACCTGTTATCCGGTATGCAATAAAGCAGAAGGCTTTGACTGGTTTTTATATTGGATTATTGCAGGGTGCCCGTTTGGTATCTGCCGGATGTGCCTGTGGCTGATACCGAAGAATTTCGGCATCAGTGGGAGCATTGGTGTTCTTGCTCTGAATTGTATCATAGGCGGTTTAATCGGCGGTGTAGTGCTGATTTTCAAGATAATTGGCATTGCAGGAGAGCTTATCAGTATTGTAACAGGACACTTCTGGACGAAAAGTCCAAAAGTGGAAATATAGAACTTCTGGACATTTTGTCCAAAGGTGGAGCAGTCAAAACATGGCTGCTCTTTTATTGTTAGAAGGAAGGAGTGTAAAAAGATATATGGAGTCAATGAGAGATGTGGATAGGGTAATGGAACGGGAGATTAAAAAAGGAAGTACACCCTTACAGTTTGAACAGTTAGGCTTCCAGTATAAGTTTAAGACGGAGTATCCAACGAGGAAAAAGAAACGAGGATAGAAAAGAGTTCGTGTTTGTGATACAATTATAATATAAATTTGTAAGGAATATTAGTAGGTAGGACTAAAGGGGTATTACTGCAAGTTGGTTTAATAGTTATAGCTGACATTATGCTTGAACTTTTTATTGATATTTTGCACAAGTGTATAGGTAATAGCATTAAAGAGAGGAGAATGGAATAATGAATCTTTTATCGAAACTTAATTCTAGTGCGAAAACAAAAACAATAGAGCCTAGAGAAATTTTTATGACATTACCTTCAAAAGCACCAGGTTATGGATATCCTAGAGATGTTCAAAGTGAAGTGTGGAAAAAGTGGTTTGATATAAGAAATGAGAAAAATGTAATTTTAAAAATGAATACTGGTAGCGGTAAAACAGTAGTTGGGTTGATTATGCTTCAGAGTTGTTTGAATGAAGAAAAGGGACCTGCTATATACGTAGTTCCTGATAATTATTTGGTTAAGCAAGTCATTGATGAAGCTAAGAGATTGGGAATTTCTGCAACAGTGGATAAAGATGATTATAACTATTCAAATTCAAAAGCAATTCTTGTTACCTCTATTCAGACTATTGTAAACGGTCATAGTTATTTCGGCATGAGAGAAGCCGGAAATTATCCTATAGGGAGCATTATTATTGATGATGTACATGCGTGCATGGATAAAATAATTGACCAATTTATGATAAAAATTGATGCTGAAACGGATGCCTATAAGGAATTAATTGCTTTATTTAGTTCTTCATTAAAAGACTATAATCCAAAGAATTACATTGATGTTGTTGAAATGAAAGATTGTCGAAATAATATGCTTGTACCATATTGGGAATGGCAAAGACAGCAAGACAACATTTATAGAATATTAACGAAATATAATAATAGTGATAATACCTCAATATACTTTGGATTACCGTTGATAGAGAGATGTTTGGAAACCTGTGATTGTATAATTACTGCTTCTGCAATTGAAATATCTCCTAAAGGAATTGATTTAGATAAGATATCTAGTCTTGAAGAAGCAAGTAGGCGCATATATATGAGTGCAACTTTAGCTGATGATAGTGTGTTTGTTTCTGCATTAGGATTAGATACAGAAGATATGAAGAACATTATTACTCCGGAGAATGCTAATGATATGGGAGATAGATTAATTATTTTTCCCAAGTACGTAAATAGTGATATATCGGAAATTGAGATAAAGGAAAAAGTTGAGGAAACAGCTAAAAAGTATAATGTCGTGATACTCGTACCTTCTTTCTCTAGGGCAAAATTTTGGGATGAACAGGGGATGCGAACAGTTACAAAGGATAATATAGACGGAATAGTTAAAGCATTAAAAAGCGGTAAACATGTAGGAAAAATAATTTTTGTTAATAGATATGATGGAATTGATTTGCCAGGTGATGCTTGTAGAATGCTGGTTATTGATGGACTTCCCCCTTTAAATAGTATTAAGGATAGATATATTCAAAGTGTGGCTCCTCAGAGCACTATATTATTGAGGGAGCAAGTTCAAAGAATCGAACAAGGTATGGGACGTGGAGTTCGTTCTAATGACGATGAATGTTGTGTTGTTCTTATGGGTGACGAGCTTTCAGATGTTTTATCAAGAAATAAGGGAATAGATTATTTTAGTGCAGCAACGAGATGCCAATATGATCTTTCAAAGCAATTATGGGATTTATTAGTTAGTGAAACAGGTTCCAAGCCAACAATTGATCAGATATTTGAACTTGCAAATTATTCGTTAGAAAAAAATGCAGAATGGGTTACAACCTGCAAGGAAAATTTAGCTGCTGTCAAGTATTCAACTGAGGCAAAGGTAGATGAAAAGATAGTTGCTCAGAGAAAAGCTTTTGAAAAAGCTATAAATATGCAATGGCTTGATGCTGCAAATGCTATTAAGATAGTTAAAGATAAAGAGAATGACAAAAAAACTAAGGGATATTTATGTCAGATTCAGGCTGAATATATAAATAAAATAGATTCAGCTCTTTCTCAAGAAATACTAAAAGTGGGTAAAAATTTAAGTGCAGCTATTCTGTCACCTCTTGCAGGCATACAGTATCAAAGAACAATTAATACAATTCCGCAGGCACAAGCTATCAGCACAAATCTACTTGCTGGAAAACTTGGGTTAAATGAACTGTTAGTATATATAGACGGAGTTCTATCAAATTTATGTATAGGAAGTGAATATGAAAAGTTTGAGGAGGCACTAAATCAAATAGGAGTGGTTCTTGGCTTTGTATGTTCAAGACCTGACAAGGAAACTGGAGGGTATGGACCTGATAATTTGTGGGCAATTGACTCAAACAAATATTTGGTCATTGAATGTAAAACGGAGGCTATTACTCAAACGATAAAGAAAGATTATTGCAATCAATTATCAGGATCGGTTAATTGGTTTAAGGAGAATTATGTATACCCAAATGAGTGTACACCAATAATTGTTCACCCATCTAAATTTGTTGATGTGGTTGCATCTCCAGATGAAAATATGAGAGTGATGACCGAGGAAGAATTAACGTGTTTTAGAAAGAATATTCGTGATTTCTATAGTGCTCTTTGTCATAATGGAAGTATTAGCGATATAAGCAAAATTAATGAATTATTGAGTATATATAAGCTTAGAAAAGACGATATTGTTAATAGGTATACGGTTAAGTTTGAACGGCAGAAATAAAAGGATAAATTATAGGGAATGAAAGCAATTAGCAATAGATTTTACGGAAAAGATATTGTACAATTTTGCTAATTCAAATTTGCTGGATAGTATCAATATAATAACTACAATTAAATAACACTACAGCGTCAGAGCGTATGGGAAAACCTGTACGCTCTTTTTTTATCAAAAATGGAGGAGAATCACATGGAAAAAACAAATGTAACAATGACTACAGAGGAAATGCAGGGTGAGCCTGCAGCAAAGGAAAATGAGACAAAGGCGGAGAAGTTTATCCGTATTGGCGAGTACCGCATGAATAAGGCGGTGGATGCCATTGGCAGGTTGGAAAATCTTGCGAACCGAGGTTCCTACGAGTATACACAGGAACAGGTAGATGCTATGTTTCAACGACTGTCGCTAAAATAATGAAAGAAGAAAATTTATGTTTGGAAGAATATTTAGAAAAATATAAATAAAAACAAAAGAAAATCCTAACTTTTTTTATAGTAGGATTGTTATATTATTTAGAAAACAGAAGGAGGCAAATTTGCGAATGGAATACAAAACTGATTCTTTGTTAGTACATCTAGCAAGAGCAGGAGATGAAGATGCGTGTGAAAAACTGGTCAAAAAATATTACTCAAGTATATATCAATATTGTTTGCTACATATCAATGATCCATATGAGGCAGAGGATTTGACACAAGAAGTATTTACACGTTTCTTTTCCAATTTATATAAATATAAAGAATATGGAAAAGTTAAGAATTATCTTTATACAATTGCCGGAAATACCGTTAAAAATTATTACAAAAAGAAAAAAGATATTCCATTAGAGGAACTGCTAAAATCAGAGGACTGTAGTAAAAATCATGTAGAAGAGCTAGGAGTCCGATTAACTATTGAACAGGCAGTGAGAAAGTTACCGGAAGAAATTAGAGAAACGGCAGTTTTATATTTTTTTCAGGAATTGAAGCAAAGAGAAATTGCAGAATTACTTCATATCAAACTTTCTCTTGTAAAATATCGAATCGGAAGAGCAAAAGAACTTTTAATGAAAGAGTTGGAGGTGAAAAAAGATGAAGAATTATAAGCAACAAATAAAGGAATATAAAGAGGAGATTGAAGAAAAGTATGTAAGGGCTGAAGCAGAAAACATAACAGTAAAAGCATGTCAGAATATTTTGTCAGAGTCAATTTTATCGAAACAATCGCATAGAACATCTTATTTTGAATTTTTGTATGAGCAGACAAAATTCATAAAAAAAAGATGGTGGATTTTACAAGGTTGTATTCTTATGTGTCTATGGATATGGTTGAGTGATTATACGTCAGACATAAAAGATATGATGAGGATTATGGGAATATCTGCCACAATATTTGTGGTTCTTATTGTCCCGGAAATTTGGAAAAACAGAAGAAATGGTGCGATTGAGATTGAGCAGGCGTCTTATTACACACTGCGTCAGATTTGTACAGCAAGAATGTTAATGTTTGGAGTAGTGGATCTGGTGATCGTTATGGTGTTTTTGGCAATTACATATCAAACAACAATACTCTCGTTAAGTGATTTGGTGGTTAATTTTTTGCTTCCGTTAAATGTTTCATGTTGTATATGTTTTCGTGTATTGTACAGCAGATGGGAAAAATCAGAATATATAGCAGTGCTTTCTTGTCTGGTATGGGTTGGTTTATGGATGATGATTGTTGCAAATGATGTTATTTATCAGAAAATTGTAACTCCGGTATGGGTGGCTATGCTGATATTGACTTTTGTATATTTTATTTTTTGTGTTCAGAAGTCATTGCTATTTGATGAAAAAATTTTGGAGGATTACACGTATGAAATTAGAATTTAAAAATGTAACAAAACAATACAGAGAAGTAAATGCTGTTAATAAAGTGAATTGTGTTATGGAAAAAGGAATTTATGGACTGCTTGGAGTAAATGGAGCAGGAAAGACCACATTAATGCGTATGCTTTGTACGATTGTTCAACCATCAGAAGGACAAATATTATGGAATGGTAAAGATATATGGAAACTAGGAGGTGAATACCGAGAAGTTCTGGGATATTTACCACAGGATTTTGGATATTATCCAGATTTGACCGTATATGATTATATGATGTACATTTCTTCTATAAAAGGGTTAAAAATGTCGTTTGCCAGAAAAAAAGTGAAGCAATTATTAAATCAAGTAGGAATGGAAAAATTCAGTAAAAGAAAAATGAAGAATTTGTCTGGAGGAATGGTTAGACGTGTAGGAATAGCACAGGCGATGTTAAACGATCCGCAAATTCTTGTCCTGGACGAACCTACCGCTGGATTAGACCCGAATGAAAGAATACGTTTTCGTAATTTAATTAGTGAATTGTCGGAAGAACGTTTGGTGCTCTTGTCTACACATATTGTATCGGATATTGAGTACATTGCGAATAACATTATGTTAATGAAAGATGGAGAACTTTTTTATGCAGGTACTGCGGAAGATTTAGTATCTTCTATGAAAGAAAAGGTATGGCAATGTAATGTTGCGAGAAGTATGATAGACAAATATATGAATGAATATTTGGTTGGAAATATAAAAACAACAAAAACCGGAGCAGAGCTTAGAATTATTTCAATAGAAAAGCCAACAGAAGATGCTGTGGCTGCAGAAAAAAATCTGGAAGATGCATTTCTATTTTATTTTGGAGAAAAATCGGAGGAAAAACAAGATGCTTAAATTAGAATTAAAACGAATTTTTTCAAAGAAAATTAATGTATTTGCAATCGGATTGGCATTGATACTTGCTGTCATTTTTAGCGGATTTGCAGTTACAAGTAATCGCTATGTGGATGAGAATGGAAATGCTAGTACTGGAATTATGGCAACAAGAAAACTTACAGATAACAGACGAGCATGGAAAGGTACATTGACAGAAGATGAACTTGGAAAAGTTATAGAACAAAATAAAAATGCGGTGACACAATCCTCAGAAGAAAATGCAATTTACGGAACGACATTGCAACCGATAGATGATATTAGGAGTTTTATAATATCGGTATTAACACCGGATGCAGAATATGATGAAAGTGTTCTGAATCAAATTACAGAAGAAAATGTGCAAGAGTTCTATGACAATTATCATAAAAATATGGAAAAGATGGCAGAAGAATATGGAAAGACTTCTGTACAGAAAAAATACTTGGAAAAGAAATATAATGAAATAAAATTACCAGTAGAATACGAATCCTATAGTTCATGGGATACTATGATTATGTATGTAGAAACGTATTCTATTATTCTGGCAATCATAGTTGGTTTTATTTGTGCTGGAATATTTGCAGATGATTTTCAGACAAAAGCAGATGCAGTATTTTTCTCTACAAAGTATGGACGTACAAAAGCTATTAAAACAAAAATACTGGCAGGAATAGCTACGACAGTTATGATTTATTGTATGGGAATTATATTACTTAGTGTGATTTGTTTTGGAATTATGGGAACCAGTGGTATGAATACACCTTATCAAATGTATCAGGCATATAGTATTTACATTATGTCATATGGACAATACTATTTGTTGACAGTTGTATGTGGATTTATAGCCAGTATGCTGGCGGCTGCAGTGTCTATGTTAATAGCGGCTAAAATGCATACAATTAGTGTCGCTGTTTGCATTCCGTTCTTTTTATATTGCTTATTGCCATTTATAGGACGGGCACTTTCTGGGTATACAATGCTTTTCAATTTGATACCAACAATTTTGACAAATGTACAGGCAAGTGTAAAAGTCCCACTTATTTATCAGATTGGGAATTGTGTATTTCGACAAATTCCGCTTGTAATGGTAATGTATACAGTGATGGCAATAGCCTTACTGCCTTTTATTTATAAGAGTTTTCGCAGATACGGAAAGAAGTAAAAATTGTATTCATACTTATGAAAAACAAAGTAAGTAAAATATTTTCTGGAAAAATCAAAGCATAATTTAAAGATTTAAGGCGGGCAAGTTGCCCGCCTTTTGACGAGATTGTTGCCTGTTCTTTATGTCTTGAGTAGTAGGCATATTTTTCCCAAGATACTGATTGAGATTTTCCTGTTTCCGTTTCAGCTCACGCACTTCCTTTTCGCAATCCTTATAGGTGGAAGTCAGTTCACTTTTCTGCTTCATCAGTTCCTGATACTCTGCTTTCAGTTTATCGACATTCAAGCCCTTTCAGTTTATGCCCGCCTGTTCAAGCATACGTCTGGCGCCGCCATAAAGAATAATCTGGCTCTCGTATCTGCGGAAATATGCGTCCGGGTTCTTGGCTTTTTTGTAGGCGATATAGTAAGAGCGGTTGTCCTTGTACTGCTCGGCATATTTGATGATTTCCGCAAGGTCTTTCATGCGGTGTTTCAGTTCCACAACGCTCTGTTTGGCGGACTTTCCCGCTTCGGTTTTTACAGTAATTTTATGCTCCAGATCGGAGAGAAAACCAGCTTCATTATAGCTTTGTGCGGCGATTTTCAGATTCTCGATTGCTGCCCATTGTTGCAGTCCGGGACTGTTCTGGAATTTCTCGTCCGAGGTGTCAATGAGCCTGCGTGCAGAGTAGTCTTTTTTCGGTATAACTGCCTTTCGTTCCCGTTTCTTTTCGATGCGTTCCCGGATACGTTCCTTTGTGTATTCTTTCCCTAAAGACCTTGCACTACCACGGACAAAATGCTCCTTGTCCAGAGGGCGGAATGAGATGTATTTGACAGCTCCTTCTTCAAAAGTTTCCCCTTTGATTTCATATCCTTTGGCTCTCATCAGAAGCAGAAATTCTTCGTAAGTGGAAGCCGACTTGATACAGAAATTGATGTTCTTTCTGATCTGCGTTTTCCACGCAGAACCATTCTGGTCTGACTGCCATTCTTTGTATATTCTGCCACGCTGGGCACCCGGAATGATGACGGAAAGATTGTGTTCCTTGCACAGTTCATCACTAAGTTTCCGAATGTGGTAATAGGACTGTTTGCAGTCGTGATATTTGTTGTGTTCGATGTTGTCAGCAGCGCAAAAAATGATGTGATTATGAACGTGTCCTTTGTCAATATGGGTGGTAACAATATACGAATATTTTCCCTCTAAAAGTTTATCTGCAAGCTCCTTTCCAATGCGGTGCGCTTCTTCAAAACCGACCTCTCCCGGAGCAAAAGCCTGTATCAGATAATAGGCTTTGTTGGGACTGTTTTCCCGGCAGTGGTCGAGAGTATATTTGAAGTCATAAGCTGCGGTTTCCGGAGAACAGGCATAAGAGGAAACGAACATTTTTTCATCGGTCTTTTCGGGGGTGCAGATGTAGTCTATCGCTTTATCAACGGTTGCTTTGATAGCATGGATTTTTGTGTACGCCATACTTTATTCATTAACTCCTTTACTTCGTTTATATCCTCTTGATAAATGTTTCCGGTGCTGTTTACCCTATTTGCGATCTGGTTTGCTAAGGTTGTTTTTGGCACTCCTGGAGGGTGTGCCGGATGTTTTATTAGTTTAGAAAAAGTAAATAAAGACTTGACGTTTAAATCTTACACGTGTAAGATATAAGGTGATATCAATTTCAAATTTTAAAATGGAATGGAGGAAGGCACATGAAAATACAGAGAAAAATATGGAACTATATATTGATACTTGTACTTGGTATGATGGGCATGATTACAATTATCTTCTTTTTAGTTGAGAAATTGCTGCTGGGGGACGGGAGATGTTATATACCGCAGAGAGCAATTATGATTGCTTTGATGTTATGCGTGTTTTGGCAGGTAGCATTGATAACAGTGGCATGTCTGTTAGGAAGGCGGATTAAAAAGATTTTTCATGGTGTAGTCAAAATGATGATGACGATAGTAACCGTTTCCGGTACTCTTTGTCTTGTTTTGTTTCTCGCATGGAATTGGTTGATATATAGTTTTAAGTTTGATGAAAAAGTTGAGCAATATGATGAACATATCGCTTTATATGTGAATAATACATTTGTAAGAACCAGATTTAGATATCCGCATTATATGTATGAAGAAAACTGGTTAATCATGAGAACGTTAAGTGATGATGAATTGCAGGAGGCAGTTTTGAAATATGGTGATCCAGATGATTATTATAATTAACATAGGAAATTTGATAGAATTTATAGATTCAAATTTTTGAAATACAATGGGAAAAATTTTTAAATTGAAATCTTACAACTGTAAGAAAAGGAGATGCTATGACGAAAAAAAAGAAAAAAAGCAGGATATACATTATATGGCTCGTGAATTTATGTTTGATTACAGCTGTGGTTGCCTTTTTTGTATGGTATGAAAGTGTACCTGATGTATCACCGGAGAAGGTTCTTAAAACGTATATGACTCATATTTCAAATCGAGAATATGAACAAATGTATGAAATGATTGATGCAGGAATATCTGGGAATATCAGTCAGGAAGATTTTGTAAAACGTAATTCTGCTATTTATGAGGGAATTGATGTAGATAATATGAAAGTTCATATCACATCTTATGATAAAGAACAAAAAGAGATCTGTTATGAAACATCTATGGATACTGTTGCGGGAAACGTTACTTTTGAAAATAAGGCATCATTTATACTGGAAAAAGGCAAATATAAGCTGATATGGAATGATTCTTTGATATTTCCAGAACTGGATTCCACAGATAAAGTAAAAGTGTCTACAACAAGTGCTAAGAGAGGGCAGATTATAGACCGAAATGGTCACATGCTTGCAGGCGAGGGAGTGGCTTCTTCTATAGGCGTAGTTCCCGGAAAATTAGAGAATAAGAATGATGCTATCAGTCAGTTGGCAGAATTATTGGAAATGAAAACAGAAGATATAGAAAAAAAATTAGCAGCAAAATGGGTAAAAGATGATTCATTTGTACCATTAAAAACAGTTCCAAAGGTGAATGAATTAAAACTGATGTCGATTGAGCCAGATCAGGAAACATTGGCAGAGAAAGACAGACAGGAGAAATTATTAGAGATTCCAGGTGTGAAAATTTCAGATATCACTGTAAGGGAATACCCACTGGGGGAGGCTGCTGCACATTTAGTAGGATATGTTCAAAACGTTACAGCAGAAGATTTAGAAGAACACGCAGGGGAGGGATATACATCGAACAGTGTGATTGGAAAAAGTGGAATGGAAGGGTTATTTGAAAAAGAATTAAAGGGACAGAATGGGTGTGCTATTTCTATTGTTGATTCAAACGGCAATAAGAAAAAAATCGTAGTAAGCACGATTGTGGAAAATGGAAAAGATATAAAACTAACGATAGATTCGGATTTGCAGAAAGAATTATATGAGCAATTTAAAGATGATAAGAGCTGTTCGGTTGCTATGAACCAGTATACAGGAGAAGTGCTGGCATTAAGCAGTACACCGTCATATGATAACAATGATTTTATTATGGGAATGTCAAATGAAAAATGGACTGTACTTAATGAAGATGAAAGAAAACCTATGTATAACCGTTTTCGACAGGTCTGGTGTCCGGGATCTACGTTTAAGCCTATTATAGCTGCTATTGGATTAACAACAGGGGCGATTGATCCAGATGAGGATTATGGGAATGAAGGATTGAGCTGGCAGAAAGATTCCTCATGGGGGTCTTATTATGTAACAACGCTTCATGCCTATGAGCCAGTTATTTTAAAAAATGCTTTGATATATTCAGACAATATTTATTTTGCCAAGGCGGCATTAAAAATTGGTGAAAGAGATATGGAAAGTTCATTGACAAAATTGGGATTCAATGAAGAACTTCCGTTTGATATTAAAGTGGCGAAATCGCAGTTTTCTAACACAGATAAAATTGAGAAAGAGATACAGTTGGCTGATAGTGGGTATGGACAAGGTCAGATTCTTGTAAATCCTTTGCATATGGCTTGTATATATTCTGCATTTTGCAATGAAGGAAATATGATAAAACCATATCTTACATATAAGGAAGATGCGATACCGAACGTTTGGATCACAGCGGCATTTACAAAGGATGCAGCACAGATGGTTTTGGAGGATACAAAAGAAGTCATAAACAATCCTCATGGTACTGGCTATGCAGCATGCAGAACGGATATTACATTGGCTGGAAAAACAGGAACTGCAGAAATCAAAGCGTCAAAAGAAGATACAACAGGAACGGAATTGGGATGGTTTTCTGTTTTTACAACGGATGAAAATATGGATCGTCCTATTATGATTATTAGTATGGTAGAAGATGTAAAGGGAAGAGGTGGAAGTGGTTATGTTGTCAAAAAAGATAGTCAGGTTCTTGAAAAGTGGTTGTCTGATAATTAGTATAGGATTTTTGATGGAAATTTCGGGATGTAAAGGGAATACAGAAGAACCAGTAGCTTCTGAATCTGTTGAAATTGTCGATGAGAGAAAAATAGATGACAATTTTATAAACATTCCGATAGATATTTATGTGGAAGCTGCAAAAAACAATGAACTAACGGATATGGAAACCGTATGTAAAGTCATAAAAAGATTCGGGGAATGTGGATATGCAGCGGTTGATTGTGAAAATCGAGTTGATATGACACAAATGCAAAGTGTGATGGATTTTTGTGATTCGGTAGAGAACCAGAAAGAAGCAGAAGTGACAATTATCCAAGTGAGTAGTTTGGGAGGATTTTCAGTCTATCATTTACAGACAGAAAATGGAGTGGTTCATGTGAAAAGATGTTACTACGGATATAAAGATGGAATTATGAAAAGTGAAGATGAGGGTGAATATCAAACCGATTATTGGAGATATACCGATGATGGATATCTGATGTTTTCTGGAACTTATTTTTCAGAAGAATTGTATGTATTAACATTAAGTTCTGCAGAAGAGCATGTAGCATTTCGTATACTGCCATTGGATGCAAAGTGTCGGGAATTAAATGAAAAATATCTTTTGCCAATAGGATATGAGTTAAATAATATGTTTTTAGTGGATTGGAATGAGGATGATTTTGGTGATTTGAATTTCTATGACATGTTTGATTTGTTGTATCCAAAGTTGCATAATGAAAAATTTCCATATGTAGCAGATGATAACTTAGGCATAGGTGCAGTTTATCATATTCCTAAAACAGAGTTTGAAAATGTAATTATGGAATATTTTAATATCGACAGTGAAACACTGCAATCCAAAACAGTCTATGATTCGGAGGATTCCACATATGAATACAAGCCGAGGGGTTTTGAAGAAGTAGAGTACCCGGAATACCCATATTCAGAAGTAATCGGGTATACGGAGAACAGTGATGGAACAATTACACTTACTGCTAATGTGGTATTTCCATATTCGGGAAATTCCAAAGTATATGCTCACGAGGTTGTGATTCGTCCTTTGGAGGATGGCAGAGTACAATATGTATCCAATCGGATCATACCTTCCGAGGATAATAGTGAGGAAACATGGCACACACCCCGTTTGACAGCAGAGGAATGGGAAGAACTGTATGGAGGCGAATGATGGAAGATGTAAATTGGCTGTTGAAGAAATGGGGATTTCCGATTTTGATGTTGCTAATTGCGGTAATAGCAGGAGTGCTTTGTTGTGGAAAGCAGCACACGGAAGAACAGAAGGCGGCAGAAGAAGTGTGGGAGCCTCCGGTGGAAATCAAAGACAGTGAAACGATAACGGAAGAAGAAAGTGATACGGAAACTTCTATAGATTCAGCATATTGGCTTATTCCGCAAGCCAGTGATTGTCTTATTTCTGATGAGGAAAAGCAGCATCTACAAAGTACAGTTTTGTCGGCAGCAGAATCGGTTAAAGAAATCTATAAAAATGTGATAATTAAAGATGCTGCGAATTATTCCTCCGGTGTTAGTGAATTTACAAGCGAACAACGGAAAACGGTTGTGGAGCAGTTAGGAGCGGCCGGTTTGGTAAGTGTTGAAGAAGATACTAATATGCAGAACCCTGAAAAGATAGAAATGTTTTACTCAGATTATCTGAATGGGAAGGATTCAATGGTTACCATATTCGAAGTGCAGCGGGATAGACTGATTGGAGCATTTACTTTTATCTATCGGAAAAGTGAGTTACAGACCTATTACATAGGAATCCGGTGGAAAGAAGGCGGTATACCGGAGATACAGGGAACTTCGGTAAGTAATGTGACAGAAATTAAACTTACAGAAAAAGGGTATTTTATCTACGCATTTGAATATGTGATTGCACATGCAAGTTTGAGACAGTATTGGAGAATAGAGCCGCTTCCGGAAGACTGCCGGAAATTGACGCAAGAATACATATCAGGACTAAGCTATGTGAATTATAATGTGCTTGTCACAAACTGGGACAGAAGTAATGTAGAGGATATTCTTATGCCTTGTATGTATGAAGATATCTATCGGATTTATACTGGAGAAAATTTGAAAACAGAAAATTGGAAAATTCCAGCAGAAGAATATGAGAGGATAATGACTACCTATTTTCCGGTATCTGTAGAACAGTTGCGAGAACATTGTGGATATGATAAAGACAGCAACAGCTATGAATATGAGATGATTTATGCCAGCCCGTATCCACCTTTTGGAGAAGTAGTAGATTATACGGAAAATGCGGATGGAACGCTCACACTTATCGTAGATGGTGTATGGCCGGATTATAATTCTGACCTCGCTTTTAGAAATACGGTTGTAGTTCAGCCGTTTGAAGACGGAACTTTCAGGTATCTTTCTAATTCTATAGAGCAAATAGAATTGGAATTGCCGCCAATAGCAAAATCACAGCAAAGATGATTTCGAAGAAAAGGATAATTTTATGGTATTAAAGAAAATGAATATCTTACTGATTACGGCATTTCTGATTGGGTGTTGTGTGTGTGCCTGTGGGAAGGAAGATAGTATTACAAGCGAAACTCTTGAGGAAGATACAGAAGAGGTATCTTCCACGGAGGAAACAAAAAGTGCAGAGGAAGAGGCTACAGAACAGTGGGAAAAGGGCTACGATCTTCCCGTGGACGAACAGGAAGCGGTGGAAGCTGAAAGTGACTGTATAGAAATGATGGAACGTATTTCTGACATTTATGGAGATGCAGATAAAGGAGCAGCTTCTAATGTTGTTTTGGAAGATGAAACAATTTTTAAAATGCAGAAGAAAATAATGGAAACAGGATGTCCGGTTGCTACATTGGTTTTGTATTCTAATATGGGAAATTATGAAAATGTAGATAATTTTCTCAATGAATGCATGGATGGGAAAAGCGGAGCTGTAGTAATTTACGAGATATGTGATGATGGTGGCGTAGGAAGAATGAAATTTATTTTCGATGGAACAGATATGTACATCGTAAGTACAAGAGGCGTTTGGAATGATAATAATACACCAGGAACATCATACATTTCTTACACCAGAATCAAAGAGTGGAAATATACGGATAAAGGATGGTTTTGTTATGAACTATGTGTACCAGAGTATCCTGAAGTAACTGAGATGGTGGATGGGAGCTGTCTGATCAGAGTAAAGCCAATGACAGAGGAACAGCGTGAAATGTCTGAAAAATGCGTGCGTGGTTTGGGATATCAGGGAAATAACCTCTTATGTTCCAATTGGGATACAGAGCATATGGAAAAACTGGATTATAACGGGATATATGAATATCTGTATGCAATGAAATACCAGGAAAAGTTTAATTCTGAGAATTATCCAAATGGAATACCAAAAGAGGAATTTGAAAATTTAATTATGGAGTATCTTCCGGTGACGTCAGAGCAGATACGGGAATATGCAGTATTTGATGAGGAAAACCAAACGTATTATTGGGCGCGACTTGGATGCTTTAATTATGCACCGACTTTCTTTGGAACTTCTCTGCCGGAGGTTATCGACATCAAAGAAAATGAAGATGGGACAATCACATTAACAGTTGAGGCGGTTTGCGACATGGTCATTTGTGATGATGCAGTCATAACCCATGAACTTACGGTAAAGTTTGCAGAGGACGGCAGCTTTCAGTATTTAGGGAATGAAATTCTGAATGACGGAATTATGCACATACCAGACTACCAATACCGAATTAAAGAATGATTTGATAATAGTTGTGTTTTGTGGTAATCTTACAGATGTAAGAAAAGGAAGGAGGATACATGAAGAAATTAAAACTAGTTGGAATATTGGCAGCAGTTGTATTAATAGGCGGTGTGATTTCAATTCCGCTTATAAATAACCACACTGCTTATAAAGTGGAAAAGAAATTATGTGAAACACCACTGCCAGAGAAAACGGAATTGATAGAGTCAATATCACGGGCAGGGAAGCTGACAGGTAACGGAAATGGAATGCAGTATTTCGGAGCAATTTTAATTCGAAGTGATTTGTCTTTGGAAGAATTGGATGCTTACTATTCAGGGTACAGAAGTAATGAGTGGGAATATCTTGTAGATATCCAAGAAGGACAAGAGATTGAAGTGGTCGATCATAGTACATTGCAATTTGCGGAGCAGATAGAGAGTAAAGGATATTACATTGTGTATTCGTGGGGAGATGGGAATTCTTTGCTGAAAGAGATAGATATTCGTGGACACTAAAAAGGAGCAAGATGAATTATGAAATATATTTCCAAAATCAGTAAAATCAGTAGCTTCATATTTTACATATTTCTATTGTGCCAATTATGGCATTTATGCCAATATGGAAGGATGGTGTAAAAATGATTATAAAGTCTATTATGACCGATGAAGATAGAAAAGCATTAGAGTATATGCTTTCGTTAGAATATGCTATGCCATATCAATTACTTAAGACAAAAAATAATAGAAGGAAAATTATTTATATAATGACACCAGTATTATTTTTGTTATCAATCGGCTGCTATTTTGTAAAGAGTTATCCGATGTTTTATGTGGACATGGGGATTTCTATTATTGCATTGATTTGGATTATTTGGTTTCAATCTAAGGGAAAAAAATTTGAAAATAATGTCCATGAATTTGTATGGAATAAATCAAGATATAACAAAGTGGAAATTGATGTTCAGGGAATAAAATTAGAAGATAAAAAGATCTGTGAACTTAAAGAAATAGATAGAGTCTTTTTATACAAAGATTTTTTCTTACTCATAACGAATGAAAAGAAGTTACTTGTACTAAAAACAGTAGGTGTAGAGACAGAAGAACTTATTAAGATTATTAAAGAAGCTGATATCTTATTTGAAAAAAGAGAAGAACCATTTAATATTTATGAATATTGCAAAAAGTAGTAGTTAAAAAAGAAAAAACAATTAATAAGATAATGGAAAAAAACGAGTAAAAGTTAATTCTACAGTTAACCTTTACTCGTTTTTGTTATTTCTGTGATACCCAGATATTCATGTCTGACAAGATAGACATGGTTATTTCAGTTGCGTTGCCTCCGGTAGCATCTCTATCGGCTCCAATATTTGTGGCAAAAAAGTATGTATTATCTTCCGTTTCGACAAAGCCAACAAACCATCCATTAATATCCTGACCATTTACACGGCCAGTTCCGGTCTTTCCGTAGAATGTTCCGGCATCGGAAGCTGAAAGGCAGATGGCATCTTTTACTGCATTGATATTTTCAGGGGCGAAGCCGAAACTGTTATTCTGTAGCTTGGTTAAAAGTTCGACCTGTTCTATTGGAGATATTTCCAAGGAGGATTCCATCCAATAAGAGGAGAAATCGCCACTCATGTTTTCGTTACCATATCCGATTTCTTGAACATAGCTGTAAACGTCAGAGGCTCCAAGCTGTTCATCTACTGTTTGAAAATACCAATTCACAGAGGATGTCATCGCAGACTGTAAGGTCTGATCAGCGTTCCATGCTTCAAACGGATAGCTTTCTCCATTCCATGCAATAAAGGAATCTTCTGGTGTAATGACACCTTCTTCCAATCCAAATAAAGCATCATATATCTTGTAAGTGGAATCCGGCGCAACTCGTAGCGTAGCATGTTCTATATCATGTATGCTCCAGACATCATTTCTAAGATCGTATAAAACAAAGCTTCCTTCGTATTTTCCAAAGTATTTAGAAAAATCTACATATGAAATATTTTCTGAGGAAGATTTCCATTGGTAGTGACTTTCGTCCGCTGCATATGTAGAAATAAAAGGTGTAAGTCCCATTATTAGAACTGTGGTCAGTATAAAAGCAGTCATGCCTTTTAACTTCTTGTAAAACGTTGGTTTCTCATAAGAAGCGATGTTGATAATGCGACGCTTTATTTGTTTCATGTTTCCGCTAAGGCTGGCAGCAAACGGAAAAGGAGAAATGGAGACCTTTTCTATAAAGTTAATCAGCGTATTTCCATAATTCTCATAATCGTCTTCTTCCAGCATTTTTAGAACAGAAGTGTCACAGGCAACTTCTCTGTCATTACGCATTTCTCTTAGCGCAAACCAGACAAAGGGGTTAAACCAATAAAGCACTCCGGCAAAGTTCATAAGATAATTGGCAATGGCATCCTTATGTCTGTAGTGTTGCAGTTCATGCAATAGCATATATCTCATATCAGATTCATGATAATCTGAGATTAAATGAATTGGCAGATAAATACATGGCTTCAAAAATCCTACGATAATAGGTGATTTCAAAAAAGCGGTACTGTACACAGGAATATTCCTTGTTATTTTCATCTCATTCAAGCATTTGTTATACAGTCTGCGAACCTCTGGGTTCTGAAGGGGGAGCGCAGATCTCTTTATTATGCGTAAACGAAGAGAAGATTTGATTACCAATATCATCATCGCAAGCATTCCCACAATCCATATACCTAATAAAATATATCCGGTAACGGATGGCGTGTCTTTATTTACAGAAAGGGCAAAGTCATTCATCCAATTTGTAGTACCAGATAAACCGGTATCCATAACATTATTTGCACCAACATCGGCATGAGAAGCGGAAGAGTTTCTTACGCTACTGAGCCATGAGAAAATTTGCGGAAAACTAATTAGACGGAAGGGGATAAAAGGCACTGCTAAAAGTCCGAGTAACAGCAACCATAGATTATACTGCATCCGGCTGGACAAGTTGTTTCTGAATACCCATTTGGCTATCAAAAGAATTCCAACGATACCGCTGATAAATACATTGCATAATAAAAAGCGTATCATGAAATTAGCCATGTTAATCGCCTCCTTTTTTGGAACTCTTGGAAAGAAGGGAGCGAAGTGTTTCAATTTCTGTTTCAGACAGTTTATCGTTTTCTATGTATGCAGATAGCATAGAGGTAATGTCACCATTATAGTAGCGATTCAAGAAAGAATTACTTTCTTGACTAATATATTCACACTCTTTTACTAACGGTGTGTAAACAAAAACACGACTTTGTTTTTCATAAGTGAGAACACCCTTGGTCACAAGACGCTTAATGAGCGTTTGGATAGTTTTGGGACTCCAGTTTGTTGTTTGTAGTAATTTTTCTGTTATTTCATTGGTGTTAATGGGGGCATATTTCCATACAATTTTCATAACTTCAAATTCTGCTTCCGAAATTTGTGGTAAATTCTTCATGTAAATCACTCCTTAAATCTTACACCTGTAATAAAAATAGTATATTCTGTATTTGTTGAAATGTCAATTTTGGAAAAATAGTTGACTGTAAATCTTACTTATGTAATAATTGAACTATTACATAAGTAAGATTTGAGGAGGTGGAAAGTTATGGGGAAAATGTTGCTGTTGTCATTTGAAAATAGTGAAGATGATGTTATTAGCGAGATATTAAGCATATTAGAAAATAAGCAAATGAAAATATGTGAAAATAAGAACATAAAAAAATGCTTAGAATTTCAGGGATTAACAATAAATGCTGAAAGACGGTTGGCGGTAAAAGGAAACAAAGAAATAGAATTTACTTTTACAGAATTTGAGATTCTTTTACTGTTAGCGCAAAATGCTGGAATGGTATTTAGCAAGGAGAAAATATATAATATTGTTTGGAAAGAGCCATATTTTGGTGATTATAATATTGTCATGAGCCATATCCGCAACCTGCGTGGAAAAATAGAAGATAATCCAAGTAAACCGATTTACATACAGACTGTATGGGGAGTAGGGTATCGCTTCAATAAAAATTTAAGCAGTGGTCTGTAAGTTATAGTCCAGATCACTGCTTATTTTTCTTTTTTAACACCCAAGAGATATTCACAATTCAGCAAGGGCAACCACTTCATAATCGCTACTTTTTTGAACTGTCTGTAATTTGTTCTAACATACCGATACTTTCGATAAAATCCTTTTCGACTGGAGAGAGTGTATCATCCAGTCGATTCTTATATTTATCATATTCCGCATGAGCTTTTTCGATAGCCTGTTTATGGCTGATGCGACCGCTGCTGGTAAGAATATCACGTCGTGTCATTTTCAGATAATCGTCAATGGTTTCCAGCCAGTCTTTCATATACATTGGTTCTTTGTGTTTTGAACCTGTTTGAAGAACAGAGCTTTCAGCATGGGGATTATAATCAATGCTGGTTGCATAGATTTCCAAAATCTTTCTCCAGAATACTTTTTTCTGCGGAGCGGATGTCTTTGATACGTGCAAGCAATTCGGCAAAGTAATTGCCTCCGCCAAGTCTCTTTAATCGGTCATCATCTAATGCAAATCCCTTTTTCATGTATTCTTTTATGATTCCCATAGCCCAGATACTGAACTGTGTACCTCGGTGGGATTTCACACGGTAGCCGACGGAGATAATGACATCGAGGTTATAGTAATCTACATTATATTTTTTGCCATCTGTGGCAGTGTAGGCAAATGAATCATATGAGCTATAAAGGGTTTTCGAGAATTGACAGAGAATTTGTAGGATAATATAATGTGTATATTCCAGTGGCAAAGGATGAGCAGGTAGTACTATAAAAAAAGAAAGCAATAAGAGGAGGATATTAATTGAAAGATTTCGTGAGTTTTATTAAGAATTATTCGACAAGAGATTTTATCTATTTTTTCTCAGAAATATCAATCGAACTATATAAGAAACAGCAGAATAAATCAGAAGATGAATTAAGGTGTAGTATCACATTTCCGTTGAATGCCATCTTGCATGGATTTATACATCGGCAAGTGCAGGTGATGTTGTCGGCGTGGGATATTCAAGACATGGCGTATGTCTCAATTGTTAATGCAAATGATTACAGAAAAGAAATCATGACAAGAGAAAAAGCTGGTACAGTGGTAAATTTGTATAGAGGATATGAGAATGAACATTCCAATAGCGAATATATCAAAGATGCAAAATTGCCTGATATATTTAAGTTTATGATGGGCATGACATATGAACAGTTTAAGTATCAGAATTTAGCATGGACATACCAGAGCTTTAGCCGAAATTATCATATTTTGCTTGGCTCAAGTAAAATTAGCAGGTATGAGATTGTAGATATAAATGAAATTACAGAAGAATTGTTTGGTATGAGTGCAGACGAGTTTATGACCAATGTACTTTATTTGTTGTGGTTATGCAGTGAGCGTCCCGATCCGTTAGGGGCAGAGGATGATTTATATAAGCACGGGGCAAACAGCATACTCACTAAAGAGAATTTGGAGAAAATTATTAATTATTATTCTGTTACATATGATGATGTAAGGAAGTCTCCAATACAGAAACAATTGTTTTATAGCAAACCTTTTGTGATTACTCAAAAGAACAAAGAGCCGATTATGGTCAGTATGTATTTGGTACAGATGCTCTTTGCAGATGGTTTATATTGGTTAATTCGAGATTATTATTATAAGAATGGTAAGGGAACCGGGTTCATTAATGCTTTTGGCAGAATGTTCGAAGAATATTTTATGGAACTGGCTGAGATTTACCTGACAGAAGATATGTGGCACAAAATCCCAGAACAAGACAAAAAGAGTGCGGATTTCTTTGTAGAATTTGAGGATGCGGTATTCTTGTTTGAATTGAAATCAGGACTGCTTGGAATAAAGGCAAAGCAACAGGCACCAGATGTTCAACAGATTGATACATTTTACAAAAGAAATATTTTAGAAGCACATGAACAACTTAAAATGTCTGAAAAGGAATATCAGGGACAAAAGCCGGTTATTATAATTTTTTTGCTGTATGAGAGTATGACGAATACGCAAATAGTGATGTCTTCGATACCAGAGATATTTGTTGATGACAGCAGATGTTATATCATGACCATAGAAGACTTGGAGATGATGCTGGCTACATATAAGAACGGTAAAGGAAAGTTTGAAAAGGTAGTAAAAGCATTAGTTACTAATCAGAACAGCAATGCTCAGGTTACGAGTGTTTTACATGTCTTGAACGATTGTGATGCTGTTGGAGATATGCACTTTATTGAAGACAGAGACTATTTTATGAAAATAGCAAAAAGAATGGAAAAGGAGTTGGAGGTATAATGAAATTCCTTTAATACTGTGGTAAAATAGGATATATTAATTCGAAATACTGCGGAGGTAAATATGCTTGATAATAGTATAGGGTGTTATGGAAAATTGGTTTCAGAAGTATTGACAGCAATCTCTCAAGTTTATTGGGGAAGAATGTATAAATATATTAAAGATAACAATATCGATTATAAGGATGTGAATTGCTTTATTCTCAATCCTGAAAGTATGGCTGTTTATTTTAGTAAGACATTTATTGCCATAGAGTATTGTGGTAATCCATATGTAAAAAATATTGTGGAAAAATCTGAAAGAATGATTGTTGTCCGTGATTTCACAAAAGAAGATTTGACTTCAAAGCAAGTTATTGAAAAGATAATTGGCTTTACTTTTGATGGAACTAGCGGGATTACATTTCCATTATACTCTGATATATATGAAGATTTAATGGTTCCGACAAATGCAGGATTAGATAAGCTGATTGATTTAAAATGGAACTTTGCTGCTCAAAATAGTATGGTAAGTTTCAATTCACAGGGATTTGATATTGTAGAGGGACAATTTGTTAGACTAATTAATGGCATGTTTTTTGATGCAAAAGATGATGATTTAAAAACCAGAATTATAAAGTGGATTGATTTTATCCCTTGTCATTATAATGAGCCAGAAGAAGGAGAACTGGATGAGATTGGTTTTAGTTTGGAAGTATATGACAGATTATGGCAAGCTGACCTCTTTTATCAGTATCCGGAACCCGCAGATTTTAAATATGATAAGCTGCCGAAAATTAATAGGTTTATCGAGTTGTTTGGTAACTCTGAGAATTCGGAGCCAACTATTACCTCATTTTTAGCACAGCAAGAAAATCACTTTATTCTTAATATGGGATTTATGGGAACCGGAGTACATTCCCAAGTTAAGTGCGAGTGGCAGAGTGAGGAAAAAGACGAAATTATACCAGATTTTTTTGTTGTTAGAGCAAATGGATATGCGGATATTGTAGAGTTCAAATTACCAAAAGTTAAAAGAAATACTGTAGTTGGACGAAATAACCGTGAACAATTCAGTGCAGAGATTAATTCATACATCGCACAGACAAGAGTATATAGAAGTTATTTTGAAGATCCTAATAACAGAAGGTGGTTTGAGAAGAAATATGGATTTAAAGTATATAAACCCAAAAGATATTTGGTTGTAGGACGAAGAAATGATTTTGAATGCGATGAATGGATAGAAATTAAATCAGATTATACGGATGTGGAAATAGTTACGTATGATGACTTAGTTGACACAGTAGTTTCCCAATTCTATCAATAAAGAATTTAGCAAGGAGGATAAATGTCTAAAATAATACTACGATGCAACTACTTAAAGAATGCCCCACCTTCACATTTGCCAATTACATGAACTACATCAGTACCCGTGAGGGTGTGGAGAAGGTAGACAGCACCAGCGCCTTACTGCCGGCAACTGAAAAGCAGAAAGAACTGATTGCAGACATCCTGTCAAAAATCGAAGATGCAGGACGGATGCATGAGTATTATGACTATCTCCAGAAGCCGACAAGGGAAAATGCTTCAGAGTTTATCACGCAGGCATTAGAAAACAACCTCGACATCATTACCAAAAAGAAAAATTACATCGATTATCTTGCGAACAGACCGAGAGTGGAAAAGATAGGCACGGACGGCACCTTTTGTGCACCGGTTAATAAGAAATGCAAGAAACAGTTTTTCCTCTGTAAAGATCATGGTTAACAGCGTTTTCTGGGAGTCCCTTGATGACTTTACTGTGTCCATTTGCACATAAGAATTTAATTCCAAAGAACAGAAGTCTGCATAGGTTCTGTTGGTAAATACTTCGCGGTCTTTGCTCTGTGTTTTGTGGCACTTTCTTGGTTTGAATTTTGCCTGCCTTTTCAGATCCACATTTCTTGCTGTGAACAGTCCCTTATCGATGTATGTGTACATGGAGCGGACAGACATATCCAGTTCCGGATGATTGATCAGGATCTGATAGGGTGACTGTCCCTGGGCGATCAACGGAGTAACAATCTGGTCTTTTTGGTGCAGCTGATGCCGGGTCATATTTATTCCGGCACGGGAACTACTTAATAATTCGCGGTACTTACGGTCGGCAAAACGGGCATCATAGCGGTATTTATGGGCAATGGTACAATGATTGATTTTCATTGGACAGCCATTACATACATAAGGCGCCTTATGAAGTCTGCAGCACCGTTCCTTTTCGAAATCCTTACAGGTTTGGTTGCAGGTTGGACAGGATGTACATTTAATACCTCAGAGCATGATTTTTCCACAGGCATTTGTTTTTTACAGTGATAGCGGTGTATACAAAAGTTTTTGGCATTGTAGAAAGTTCCTTTGTGGTACCAGTCAGAAAGGCGTCGTGATTTAACCTCTTTTGAGATGGTTGTAGGATCTTTACAAAGGAATGCCGCAATGTCTTTAAAAGTCGCACCTTTGGATAATTCGTTTTCGATGTAGATACGGTCATTAAGTGTTAGATGTTTCTGGTTTCCAGGGATATATTTACTCATGATAATTTTCCTTCTACTGCTGTCAGAAGGAACTTTTACAATAACACTGATGTATGAAAGAGTAAATATCTACTGTGCAGGACTAAATTCTACCGCTTTGTAGGGCAGTGGAATTTAAAATTTCATTTTAGGAATAGCAATAAATATAAGATAATACATTGATTTAGTAGCAAAAAGCTAGTTAAATATCATTAAAGTGATATTCAAGATAACTATACAATGTAATCTGGAACCGGAGGAAACATATGGATCAATTACAGGGTAAGTGGATAGGGCTCGATGAAGCCGCAGAGTATTTGGGGATTAAGCCAGTAACTTTACGAAAGTGGATTAAAGAAGGCAAGGATGTTCCAGCACATAAGATAGGACGTCTTTGGAAATTTAAATGCTCCGAACTAGACGAGTGGGTAAAGGGCGGAAAAAGTATAATAGAGTGAGGTAATTATGATTAGACTTGCAACAGCATTTAGTGGAATCGGGGCAATTGAGCATGCATTAAATCGAATGGGACTCGAAAATGAAATTGTTTTTGCGCGACTGTGTATGTAGTATAGAGCTTAAATTAATAATGACAACTGGGAGGTATGTATTCAAACTATGCAACTGACATATGTAGAAATTCAAAACTATAGAAACTTGGGGAATCTTGAACTATCGATTAATAGTGACATTAATTTTATTGTTGGAGAAAATAATATTGGAAAATCTAATTTTCAGAAATGCTTATCTAATATTTTCCTTTGTAAGCAGTTTTCTAAGGAAGATTTCTTTGATGAGACATTGCCAATCAAGGTGAAGTTTCGCTTGTTTTTAACTTACGAGGAAATTGGGTTGTTTGATGATTTAACAGATCCAGATGATGAATCAAGTATAGAAATTATTGCTGAGCAATCAACTCCAGATGACTACATTCAGTATGTTCATTCTCAAACAGGAGAGGCAATAAAAAATTCTTTGATTAAACGGATAAATGTTATTACATATGATTCTTTACGTAATCCTAAAAACGAGATAGATTTCTCGAAAACAAAGGGAGCTGGTGCTTTTTTAAACTATTTGGTTTCAAACTATGTATGCAAGAATCCTGAGGTTGGTTTTTATAAAAGAACAGAATTAAAAAAGGTTAAAAAAAGTGTGTCAGATGCACTTAGTGGAATCAGCGCATTTGATAGATTTAATATTCAACCGAGTGTTGAGGAGAATAATGTGGAGCTACTATCCAAGATTGTCTCTTTGAAAGATGGTAATGGTGTAAATGTACAATCTGATGGATATGGCGTGCAATATAACCTGCTTATAATATTAGCATTGCTCGAAAAGATAATGGATTTTTGCAAATCGAAGAGTGATGATGAAACATCATTTTCTTCGCTCATAATCCTTGATGAGCCAGAAATTCATTTACATCCATATTTACAGAGAACATTGATTGCAGACATTCAACGCCTTTCTAAAGGACAGGATGAAAAGTTTAATGCATTATTAAGGGAACAATTCGGAATAACTGAGATAAAGGCACAGATTATAATAACGACGCATTCACCAAATATTTTGTTTGATGACTATCATAAGATCATACGCATGTATAAACATGATGGAAAGACAACGGCGGTTTCATGCTCTAATCTGAGGCTTTCAGAAAGTGAAGAAAAGCAGCTGTATGCACAGTTCATGTACATAAAAGAGGCTGTTTTTTCAAAAGCAGCGATAATTGTTGAAGGGGAATCTGAGTATTCTTCTTTTGGGGTATTTGCCGAAAAAATGGGAGTAGATTTTGACAGGGAAGGAATAGCTTTAATAAAAGCAGGTGGAGCTGAATCAGTTAAACCGATAATGGCAATGCTTGATAAGCTAGGTATTTCTTCTGTAGGGGTAATTGATAAAGATAAAAAGATTGAGAAGAACCTTCCGACTCAGGAAAATCTGTTTTATACAACAACAATGTGCTTTGACAGTGAAATCGTTAAATATCTGCTTAAAGGCAGAAAAAGGGCTATTTTGGAAAAAATAATAACGGATACGAATCTAAATGGATTAACCAAGAAGTTTCAGAAGAAAAATCTTCAGAAAAAGGCAGACAAATTTAAATTCAAGGGTCTTGTTATTGATAGAGATATTGCGATAAATGAATGTACGGAATACACAAAAATGTATGAATTGTTATGTGTGACATTCTTTGCAAATGAGAAGGGAATATTGTTTGGCAGAACAATAGCTGAGAATATTGATAAGACTGATATTCCACCATGCTATAAAAGAGCAGTTAAGAAGGTGAGCGAGTATGCTAGAGCAAATTAAAAATAAGATTTCAGAGGTACATGGGAGTGACAAAAAGCAGCTTGATATTATTTTTTCTGATGCAGACAGAATAATTGTTGAAGCTCCTGCTGGATGTGGAAAAACTACAACGCTTGTCAGCAAAATAGCATATATGATTGCTACTAGATCATTTGCTCAAAACAAAAAGGTTTTAGCGCTTACCTTTAGTGTAAATGCAGCTTACAAAATGAAAAAGGACCTGGCTGATAAACTTCCTGAGATGGGATTATCAGATATTCGTGAACCTGCAGACTTAAACCGAAGAATGTTTATTTCTAATTATCATGGTTTGTGCAGACGAATTTTATCGTTATACGGTTATCTGATAAATCCTGCTTTAAAGGAAATAAATATGTTTAAGGCAATTGGCGAAACGGATGCTAAATTTGATGAATTTTTGGATAGAGAGGAGATTGATTTATCTGAAGCTCAAGTGGATGTAGTAAAAAGATTTGGACAAGCTGTTTCTGAATGTGATGAAGAAGCGTTGAAAAACAGTCTAAATCAGTATAATGAAATATTGATTTCGAAGTTTATTGAGAAAAAAAGCATAACATATAATGGTTATATTTCATTAACAATGCACTTACTTGAAAAGAACAAAGAGTTATTGAATTTTTATCAAAAACTCTTTCCAGTTGTTGTCATAGATGAGTTCCAGGATACCAATTATTTAAGCTGGTGTTTTGTTAAAAGTTTCATAAACGATGATACAAAATTATTTTTTGTAGGCGATCCGCTTCAAAGAATATATGGCTTTATTGGGGCCGTTCCTAAGTTGATGAATGTGGCAGCTGATGAGTTGGATATGGTGCAGATGAGGTTGGAGAAGAATTATAGGTTTAAAGATAATTTGAGCATGCTGAGTTTAGACAGAAATATTAGATCTAATGCTTTGAATTGTAAGTCTCCAGTAATTTGTAGTGATGCAATTGTAAATCTTCATATATCAGATTCGCACGAAAAAGAATGTGAATGGATAGCAGATAATGTAGCCAGTTTATTAAAAAATGACAGTAAGCAGAAAACGTCTATATTAGTGCAACAACGCGGAGTAGGCATAGACATGATAATGAAGGAATTTGACCAACGTGATATATCGTATTTCTATGCATTGTTTACAGATGATGATGAAATTTATGTGGCGTATCATTTTAATGCACTTGAAGTTTTTCGAAAACAAATTGATAGAAGTCGTTACCATAGAGTGTCAAAGAGTGTGTTAAACAGAACCTTATCAGAGATAGGTTCCTTATATAAGGGTAGTTCATCTAAAGTGGTTGCGTCATTGATAGATTTGACACAGGCTTTTTTTGAAAAAATTATAGGAGAGTATGCGTTTTTAAGCGATGATGAAAAATATACATTTATTTGTGATACTTTTGAAAACCGCGCATTAAAGCAGAATATGGACGCAATTGACGCTAGAGTATTTGTGTCTACTGTTCATGGAGCAAAGGGGCTTGAGTGGGAAAATGTAATTATTCCGGATATGGAACCTTATTGTTTTCCTAACTACTATTCGCTGTGCGGTAATTGTGATTTTAATACCGGAAGATTTTCTTCAGGAAATTATTGCAGAATCAATATTCATAACCACGATATAGATGAGTTTCTGGAGGAACTGAGCGTTTTTTACGTTGCGGTTACAAGAGCTCGAAAGAATTTATTCTTTTCTGCTTCAAAGAGCAGATACAATAATGAGGGTGAAAGAAAAAGCTCAAAAATTAGTTGTTTATTGACACTTCCGGGGATAAAACCGCGTTTGGTTTAAATCATTATTCAGCAATAAGGCCAGAAGCTCAGATAAACAGCGGGTGTATTAAGAAAGAAAAGAACATAGATTGGCAGAAAAGAGATTCGGCTAAAGCAAAAACTCGTATGCTAATAAAAAGTTATTGAAGTAACATAGGTATCCGTAGAAGATACGGATGATGCAGTTAAGACTGTAATGTGTCATTGAGAGCTTTGTACAGATAACAATGACATGATAGAAGAAAGTGTATCAAATAAAGCATCCAAAATGAGAGGGTTTCGGAAATCAATAAGCAAAGGGCTGATAAGAAAATAAGGAATACTATTGTTCTTTCTGCTTTAACTTTGTTAGTCAGTATCATAGCCATATTTGTATCAATAAGGACTGCACGTCTGCCATATAAGAAATTAATAAAGATAGAAGCTGGTAGCTATTTTACAACGGATGGAGCATCAGGGTTACATGTTACTGCTATAAATTGCGGAAATATGGATTTTACTATAAGTAGCATGGGGTTTGTAGCAGAAGATAATAAGCTGATGATAAATATGCATAGCCCTAATCAGTATCCATTTAGATTAAAAAATGGCGAACAGATTTCTGAATACTTTACGGATGAAGCCACTGCGATTCAAAGCCTAAAATCTAATCCTAAGATTTTTGCATATATTAAAGATTCGGAAGGAAAGATTTATAGGAAAAAGATGAAAAGTAAATAATTTGTTCTATTTGGGTGCAATTTTTGCCTGTCCATATAAACGGACAGGCTTTTTGCTACAATAAGAATCATAAAAGGGGGAGTGCACGATTTTCGCGGCTTATCGGCTATTTCAAACTTTTTGTAGATTGTTATTTCAAACGCGCGTTCGAAGTATTATACTTTTAATCAGGAAGTAACGAAAGCAGATTGCTTCCTTTAGAAAGGAGCGGCGTATGAGACATAAATCTACAGAGCTTATGGGTACTATTAAGGCATTTGTAGAGGAATACTACAAAAAATATCGCCACTCACCGTCTACAACAGAGATTGCAGATGCGGTCGGTATTGCTAGAGGAACTGCATATAAGTACCTGGTTGCCATGAATGAGAATGGCATGATCAGATATGATGGCCAGCAGATTTCTACTGAACAGACCGAGAAGGTTCAGACAGAGTTTACAAGTGTGGCACTACTTGGTACTGTTTCCTGCGGCGTTCCTACGCTGGAGGAAGAGTATATAGAGGAATACGTGTCATTGCCTGCTTCGATGTTTGGCAAAGGAACTTTATTCTTACTTAGGGCAAAAGGCGAGTCTATGATTGAAGCCGGAATATCTCCCGGAGATCTGGTACTTGTCAGAAAGCAGTCAGAAGCCATGGATGGCGATATTGTTGTTGCCCTGGTAGCGAATGAGAACACGCTGAAGCGCTATTTTGTAGACAAAGAGAATCAGAAAATCAGACTTCATCCTGAGAATAAGACCATGAAGGACATCATTGTTTCAGACTGTAAGATTCAGGGTGTAGCCGTCAAGGTCATTAAGAACCTTGAATAATGTGCGCTAAACAGTTTAAAAGATCAGAATAGTCATTGCAGTTGATAATGGCAGTGTTGACTACACTTACGGAAAGGTCATTGTCGGGAGAATTATGTACACTCATCATATCGGTTTCTTTCCCTTTTCCGAATGAGAGATATCAGCTTATCAGTCAAAGGAGGTAATAAAATTAGATACAAAATCAAGGTATATGGACAATGCCGCAGCAATTCCGCTTAATGCTGAGTGGAGAAATCAATTTCCAGGTCAAAATGGATGGTGGTATCTTAAATTATACTACAAGATCTTTCTTTTTTGACGGGAAGTACAGGAGTGATATTAAGTATCTGAAGTGGTTATGGATATTTACGTGAATGAACGAAGATCTAATATGCCAATGAATGATACATCAGTGTATAATGCAATTAATAAATATATAGAGGAGAGTAGAAATATTTTCTTTGTTATCTCAACTGAACAAGTAAAGAAGTTTTCGGTTGATATAAACAATTTGATTTATAGACAGATTACTTTCATTGCCAGATAAAAAGATATAATTAGCGGTCATACTCTGACCGAAAAAATGATATTATGAGGTGGTAAGAATGTCTAAAGAAAAGATAAAAGTGTATCTTTAGCAAAGGGTATTGATATTGGAATTTACACGAAGGGTTTTGAAAATGAATATATTTCGTCGACAAATATCGCAAAATACAGAAATGATAATGATCCCAGATTTGTCATTCAGAACTGGATGCGAAACAGGAATACAGTTGAGTTTTTGGCGGTCTGGGAAGAACTTCACAATTCGGATTTTAACCGTGTGCAATTCGAGGCGGTTAGAAGTGAGGCGGGATTAAACAGATTTGTTATGACACCGACCAAATGGATTGAACAGACAAATGCTATTGGAATAGTGTCGAAAGCAGGCAGGTATGGTGGAGGAACTTATGTACAGAGCGCATTGAATTGGATGGAAAAAACTGACGGCATAGAATGCAGTTTAGGAAAATGTTTCATGATTATTGGTGAAATATGCCGCCAAAAAGCGATGGCAACACCATAAAATGGCACAATAAAGTGATGTCAGCAATTATAATTGCCATTAAAAAGTGACGGCAGCAGTTGAAAACATTTGTGTTGTAAAAAGCAATACATGGTGGTACACTATAAGAAACAGGAGGTGCATACTATGGCAACAAAAACTGCAAATGTAACAGCACGAATTCAACCGAATATAAAAGAGCAGGCAGAGGCAATTCTTGACAGACTTGGAATTCCTGTATCTGTATTCATAGATATGACTTACAGACAGGTTATTATGCGTGATGGAGTACCATTTTCACTTGATATTCCGGATAAACTTGTTACAAGAGATTCTATAACACAAGCTGAATTTGATACGATGATGCAGACCGGGCTTGCACAGGCAAAAAAGAACGATTCTGTATCTGTTGATGAGGCTTTTAATCAATTAAAGTCGGAGATATAGTGCATGAATGAATATGAGGTAAGGGTAACAAGGCAGGCATTAGAGCAGATGAAAGAGATAGTGCATTATATTTCAAATGATCTAATGGCACCGGATGCAGCAGATAATCTGCTTGACAAGATGAAAGCAGAGATTACTAAGTTGTCAAGTTTTCCGAAAAAACATGCCCTGATTGATGAAGAGCCATGGAGGACTGAGGGAGTACGCAAGATTGTTGTTAAAAACTTCCTGATTTATTATTGGGTTGATGATGAAAATAACAGAGTTCAGGTAACAGCAGTTATTTATAGCAGGAGAGACCAGATCAGGCAGCTAAGTAATATGGATATGGAGTAGTGGCTTAATCCATAAGGATTGCTATAAAAGTATATAGTTGCAAATATATAAAACTGAATACACGCAATGAAAGAAGCAGATATGTGGAAATATTCCATACCATATGCCAGAGAGCGATATATGAATCTTCAAGAAAAGGCTGTGTAGACAACAAGGAGGAGCTTAAAAATGAGCGATAATCATGACTTGTTGAATGATAATAATATGTGTTCTTTTGAAGAACACGAGGCAGAAAATGTGTGTTTCAACAAAGATGCTGTTGCACGTGGAGAAGGTCATTCTTTTGTCCCAACTGAAACAAAAGCCGGATGATTACATTAATGTCACGATTGAACTTGATGATGTGGATATAACATCTGCAGATAAGTAAGACAGGAAATCTTTGATTTCCGTAGTTGAACTTATGCAGAGCTGACTAAGGCAACATATGATGAGATAAAGAAGTATGTGTCTGGACATAATGCCGGCATGAAGGTTTCCAATCTGTATATTTCACAGGTAAAGAGAAAATGTGGAATTGAGGTTGGAAAGAATTTGCGCGTTGCAACGAGGAGAATGGACTGCTTGCAGGGCAATTCGACGACTGCCGCGACAGACTTGGAACTTGTTCCAAGTCCTAATTTACCTAAAAATGAAGACAGTAGGCAGCCACAGTGTCCGAAGAATAAGGAGAGGGCAATTGTGGAGGCATTGGAGCATTTTAAGAGGATTCAGCAGAAATAAAAAGAGTCCAATAAATTGGGATTTGTAAATCTTACTGTTAGGGAGGAGTGATATGGATTATTTACACGATTTTAGACAGGATATAGTTTTAAAAAAACATGATAAAGAATATTGGAATAATTGGAAAAGGTGGAATATATTATACAAAACATTAGCTTACGAATTGTCATCAAGTCGTGATGTTGAAAGTTATGGATATGTGAAAAATCAAGTTTTGGAATATTTTTCTGATTGTACAAAATATATAAGTGGAACTATAACTTTAGATATAATGAGTGGATGGTGGTTTTGTTTTAAATATTTATTTGATTTAGATAAAAGAATTAACAGAAACAGTAAACAAGCAAAAAAATATCTTTTTACTTTACAAGAACAGATAAAAGATATTAATAAAGAAGTGGATTTAATTGATTTTGTTTGCAAAAATTATAGTATTGCCAAAATGGAAATAAAATCACTTCTTGATTTTCTCGATGTTGTGTACACCATCGGAAACATTACACCAGTTAATAATAATCCCCATGCTGATTGTTTTGATAGTTGGGAGTATAAATTATTTGTATCTGATTCAATAAATTATACAGGTGATTATGTAAAATATTTTATTTATGATAGTTATTATAAAGAAAAGAAACAATGGTGGAAGGATTTTCAAAATAGTAATGATAAGAAAAAAGTAATTTTAGAATATATGGATAGTAGAGTAAATCTAATAAAACAACGTGGTAAAAGCTTAGTAAACAGAAAATGTATGTAATAATATTTAATAATAATATTCTATAGTGTGCAGTTAAATTGTGTTTTGGTCTATATGAAAATCTCGATAACTTCCTGTTTGCCGAAATATCTTTCTAACTTTCCCTATTTTACAGGCTTTTCAGCCCATTCATGAGTGAAATGATATGTATTTTCCCTTATTTTTGCCCTTATGAGATAATCGTAAGGGAAATAAGGGAAAGTTTTATTTAGTCGTTGCCTGCCACTTTATCAAGTAACTTTGCGGATTCCCGCTTGGCTTTTCTTGTGGAATGGGCGTAGACATTCATTGTGGTACTGACATCTGAGTGTCCTAACAGTTCCTGTACATCTTTCGGAGCTGCTCCATTTGCCAGAAGGTTGCTTGTGTAGGTGTGTCGCAACTGGTGAAAATGAAATCCTTCAAATCCATCCAGTTTCTGAGCAATCTTCCTGCAAACAATTCCTAACGTGCTTGGCAGTTCCAAACTTCCATCCGGTCTTAAGCAGACAAAGGATATTTCCTTATAATCTTCTGGAACATTCTCTGTTCCGTCCAGATGATAGAACTCATAGTAAACTCTGTTTTTGTCTTTTACTTCTCTGTAGTAGTTTTTGTGGTAAAGTTCTCCGTACTGCATTCGGTTTTTAAGTTGTTCCTTTCGGGCATTGCGAAGAATCTCTGCCAGTGTATCTCCAAAATCAACAATCCTTACCTTTTTTCGTTTGGTTGGTCCGATGATATTCTTGTGCCTTGAACCATCATATCGGATACTGCGTCTGATCGTAAGGCACTGTTCTTCAAGATTTACATCCTGCCATGCCAGACCACAGGCTTCACCGATACGAAGTCCTGCATAATAAGCTATCTGGATTGGAAGTATTGCCGGTGGATTGTAATCCTGTAGAAATTCAATCAGTCTTTCATAATCCTCTCGTGGAATTGGCTGTATATCGCCATCCATGTCATCATCGGAAAACAGGTCAACCTCATCCGTCTGGTATTTCAGCTTAATATACTGCATCGGATTGAAAGTGATATATTGCTTTGGTGATACTGCAAACCGGAATGACTGCTGTAATACTGCCGAGAAAGAACGAATGTAATCTTTGCTGTAACCTTTTCTTTCTGAACCATCTGGATAAGTGCCACCAAAGGAAAGCAGATCGAAGAAGGCTTGTAAATGCTCAGATGTTACATTTTTCAACTTTCTCTCTGAAATTGGATGCTTCTTGATGTTGGTAATGGCACCGAGGTAATTCTGGACTGTCCCATTACTGAGCGTACCGGTCTTTAATTCTTCCTCTGCCCATATATCAAGTAATTCTCCAACTGTAATATTTTCCGACTTTGCAATGAATTTCTTGCTTTCGTAATCGTCCATTGCCTGACGGAGCAGTTTTTCCGTTTCACTTTTACTTTCTGTTCCAGCGTATTCTTTCTGAACCAGATTGCCGCTTGCATCTTCTACATAGAAGCGGTAGTACCATTTCTTTCCTTTTTTTCTTACAGATCCTTTTGCCATAATCGTATGTCTCCTTTCGATATTAGACAATCGGAACTGATGAAATGCTTCGTGCGTGTAAGTATATCATAACTCCGGTTGTCTTACTATACCGATTCGGAATCTTCGTATAAGACTTCTGATAAAAGATTTGCAAGCCTTTGCTCTGCTGTTTTGGGTTTCTTGGAATAGAGCCTTACGATGTCTGCCATCTCATTAAAAGCATTGATGGTGTGAGTGATTTCCCTTAAGAACATAATCTCATTATATTCATCATTCGATTCAAACCCTATTGTTTTGGCAATATCCGTCTGACCATCATTCCCCTTAAAGTTTTTGCAGGCGAACTGAAAGGAATCCAAAAACAGACCATATTGTTTTAACATCAGCAGTAATAAATCTTTTGAAAAAGCATCTTCTTCTTTGGTAAGGGCAAGCGGTAACTGTTCCAGAATATCTCCCATCGCATCACGAATCTGTAATTCTCTCTTATCCGTAATGTCGGTTTCATATTCATCTGTTTCCCCTTTGAGCCATTCCACAGATACATGGAGTGCTTCCGAAAGACCTTCCAACACCATTTTTTTCGTATTGTCAATCGAACCATTCTCATAACGCAGGATTGTAGAAGCGGTAACACCCATCTTTTCTGCGACATAAGGCTGTGTCAGATTCAATTCCAGACGGCGCTGTTTTACTCTGCTCCCTATCAGCTTGCGTAATTCTTTATCTTTCATGCTGACTGCCTCCTTTTTCGGTATGTATGAATTATAGCATTGTTTTTCTGAAATTGCAATATGCAATATAAAGTTTATTTTTAACATTTCGTAACGCTTGACAAAAAGATGTGAAAAGGATATACTTACATCACAAGAATTGCATAATGCAATTTGTAAGGAGGTGATTATATGACGCAAAGAAAAATTGCATTATCCATCGAAGAAGCTGCTGACTATACGGGAATCGGCAGAAACACCTTAAGACAGCTTGTAGAATGGAAGAAACTTCCAGTATTAAAGGTTGGTCGCAAAGTCCTGATTAAAACCGATATTCTGGAAATGTTTATGGAAGCTAATGAAGGTCGTGATTTGAGGGATAGAGGAAATGTAAAAGCTGTAACAAGAACTGTGGCAAATTAAAAAGGCGGCTTCCAAAGAAACCGCCAAAGGTTCTATCAGACCAAAGCCATGATATACCTACACGCAAGAAGATTATACCATGTGCTTCTTCTGATACGCAACCGAGAACTTATGTTTGCAAAAGAAAGGAGAATGTAATAATGGCAAAATCAACAAAAAGTTATGAAGAACGAATGCTTGAAATGGAAAAAAGGGAACAGGAAAGCCTTGAAAAAGCAAAACGATATGCAGCACAGAAGAAAGAACTTCTGAAACGAAAGAAAACCGAGGAAAGTAAAAAACGAACCCATAGGCTCTGTCAGATTGGCGGTGCGGTGGA
>ERZ791573.133-NODE-133-length-49951-cov-10.107784_pt1 | contig 49951 bp, 39 predicted proteins | sample MGYA00509971_ERZ791573 | MGnify/ENA primary metagenome ERZ791573 (study PRJEB30046, sample SAMN00791921) | human gut metagenome | study: EMG produced TPA metagenomics assembly of the A metagenome-wide association study of gut microbiota in type 2...
AGCATAAATTGAAAATAATGGTCAAAACATTTGGATATTAACATAGAAAGCGATTTGGGATAAAGCTTGTATGTTTCAATAAATAATTGTATCTTTGTTGCGAAAAATCCATGAAAATCCGCAATACCGTTGCGGAAAATCTATGAAAATCCGCAATATAAACGAACAAATACATAATGTATGATTGAACGTATATGCCATATTGACAAGGAGTTAGAGGATAGTATATTTTTGTTTGGTGCCCGTCAGACAGGAAAAAGTACCTTTTTGCGTCAGAAATTTCCAGACAGTATATACATTGACTTGTTGGATACAACTATAAAGGGGCGCTTCAGTCGTCGGCCTTCTCTGCTTTATGAGATGCTTTCTAACAAGGAAGTAGGTACGCTTGTTATTATAGATGAGATACCAGAAGTGCCTGAGTTGCTTAATGAAGTACATCGTTTGATGTCAGAGAAAGGACTTGTGTTTATTCTATGTAGTTCAAGTGCCAGAAAATTGAAACGCAAAGGCTATAATACATTGGGAGGCAGAGCATATCCTGTATATCTATTTCCTTTTGTGAGTGCTGAGATTCCCGACTTTGATTTACAACAAGCTATCAATTATGGAATGTTGCCACCGCATTATCTGGCAAAGAATCCGCATCGCCGTCTATCTGCATATATTGATGTTTATCTAAAAGAAGAAATCAAGGAAGAGGCTCTTGTAAGGAATCTAAACACTTTTCAGCGTTTTCTGGAGGTTGCGGCATTAACAGATGGCGAAATGATAAATAACAATAATATAGCTCAAGATTGTGGTGTAAGTGCCAATACTGTTGGTAACTATTTTGATATATTGGAGGACACTCTTTTAGGATTCCGTGTACCTGCTTATACCAAAACAATGAAACGCAGATTGGTGCAGGCTCCTCGATTCTATTATTTTGATATAGGTGTAGCCAATCATTTGTTGCATCGTAAGGAATTGGTGAGAGGCACGGCAGAGTATGGTCATGCTTTCGAACACCTTGTAATTCAAGAGCTAAGAGCTTGGCTGAGTTATAAGGAAAGTATGGAACAATTGAGTCATTGGAGGGCTTATACTGGTCAAGAGGTGGATGCTGTGATTGGTGATGCAAGAGTTGCAATAGAGATAAAATCTGTAGAGGAGGTACTGCCAAGGCATTTAAAAGGTCTCAAGACTTTCGCCTCTGATTATCCTGAAAGCAAACTGTTGATAGTTTCGTTAGATCCTATCAACAGAAAGATGGGAGATGTAGAGTGTATCTATATCATTGATTTTTTCAGAAGACTTTGGAGCGAAGGTATATGATAATCTGTAGCACACAGTGTTGTCTCTTTAATCCAAATCCTCTCTTCTAAAAGAGCAAAATCCAAGCAAGCCCTAACAACCGACCGATTGGGGGTTAAGTTGGTAGATATGAGTAAAAGTTGCAAATATCGCTGATTTTTAGTAAAAAACGAGAATTTCTGAAAAACTGTCAGATTGTCTGGTTTTTTGTTGTAATATCCTGATAAACAAACAGTTAACTGTCTGGCAACTGTCAGCCAATTGTCTGGATGGTTTGCTGATGAAAGGGCTGATAGTTGAATGTGTACAAGACTGTATCGCAGATACGCTTACTTACAATTATCAGATGAAAGGAATTCTGACGACAGGAATGGCATGCGTTGGCAGAATTATGAAAACAGGGATATGGGTATTACAACATCAACTTATTGGGCATCCGTCTGACAGAAAATCTGCCCAACAGGGGCAAGCACGTTGCCCATGATGGGCAAGCACGTTGCCCCACTTGGGCAAGCAGCTTGCCCATTTCATGAAGTTTTTGGTTGAAAACAAGGGCCGACATAATAAAGAAATGTCAGCCCTTGTGTCTTTTGACCGTTTTGGGTTAAATCACTCCGAACTGGTGTAGGAACACGAGCAGGATGCAGATGGGACAGAGGAATTTCATGCAGAACATATACACGCCGAAATACTTGCCCGGCATCGTGCCCCAGTTGGTGTATTGGTCCTTCACTATCTTCTTGGGAACATACCATCCCAAGAACAGACTGGTGAAGAATCCGCCCAACGGCAACAATATCTGACTTGTGATGGAATCGAGCCAGTCGAACAGCGACTTGCCGCCCAGACAAATGATATCCAAGTCGCTCAACGACAGAGAGCACAATACGGCAATCACCATGCTGACAGCCGTCACGATGGTAGCAGAACGGTTGCGCGGCACATTGAACTCCTCTTCTACGAATGCCGTGCTCACCTCATGGATGGAAATCAGTGATGTAAGAGCCGCCAGCGACAGCAGGATATAGAATGACAGTGCCACCAGATATCCCACAACAGGAATGCCCCCGAAAGCCTCCTGGAAGACGTTTGGCAGAGTGATGAATATCAGCGACGGACCGCTGTCGGGGCTTACGCCCACGCTGAATGCGGCAGGGAAGATAATCAGTCCTGCGAGAATCGCTATCACCGTGTCTATAATGCCTATCTGCATCGCAGAACTCGTAAGGTTTGTTTCTTTCGAAAAGTAAGAGGCGAAGGTGCACAGACACCCCATGCCGATGCTCAATGAGAAGAATGCCTGTCCCAGTGCGCCGAGGAACAGCTCCTTGGTTACCTTGCTGAAGTCCGGCTTGAACAGGTATTCCACACCCGCCCATGCGTTTGGCAGCATGCAGGATGCCACCACAAGTACTATCAGCAGCACGAACAGTGCCGGCATCATCATCTTTGAAGCCTTTTCGATGCCGTCTTTCACTCCTCTGATGATGATAAGATGTGTGACAATCAGGAATGTCACAGCCCAGAATATCGGTTTTACGGGGTCTTTCTCAAAGGCGTTGAAGAAGTCGGCAAAAAACTGCGGGTCCCCGTTCAGCTGTCCTGCCGCCGATGCGTAGATATATTCGAAACACCATCCCGACACCACGGCATAGTAGCCGTTGATGAGGAGTCCTGTCAGCACTCCCAGATATCCCACCAGTCCGAAAGGTGTCTTGCCGGCAAGTTTGCGGTAAGCCCTCGCCGTGTTTGAGGCGGAATGTCTGCCGATTATGAATTCGCTCATGATACATGGTATGCCAAGCGCAAGCACGCAGACCACATAGACGATGATGAATAGCGCACCGCCGTTCTGTCCCGCCATATACGGGAAGCGCCATACGTTGCCGAGACCCACTGCCGAACCCGCCGTGGCGAGTATCAATCCAAGTTTACTACCGAAATTAGCTCTGTTCCCTTTTTCCATAACTGTGCTTTCTTTTGGTTTTAGAAATGAATATGCTATCCTAATTGTAATATTGATTTAGTTAATGGTCGCAAATGTATCAAATATTTTTTACTTTTGCATTAAAATATCAATTAAAATGAGACGAATCCCACAATTAATGCGTTTTTACCCCTTGTCGTGGCTCTGCATAGCCATAATCTGGGTGGCGTGCTTCTGCACTCCGCCACATACATCACTCGACGATGTGCCGTTCATTGACAAATGGACACATATCGCGATGTATGCCGGAACGTGTAGTGTGATATGGCTCGAACACCTGCGCCGCTACCGCTCCTCTGCCAGTCCGCGCCGCCTGCTCCTCTGGGCTTGGCTCGCTCCGGTGATGATGAGCGGACTGATAGAACTTCTCCAGGCATACTGCACGGGAGGCAGGCGGAGTGGCGATTGGCTCGATTTCCTTGCCAACGCCACGGGAGCTACCCTGGGCTGTCTTTTGGGATATCTGGCGTATAGGGTGAAGTACAACAGATGAGCGGGACAACTTGAAATCTTAACCCCGATATTTTGATATTAGCATTATTTGTAGTACATTTGCACGTATATTAATCAGCTAAAAACACTTATGAAGAAAACGATATCATCATTCGCAATACTTATGGCAGTGATATTCCTCGCATCATGCGGAGGAAAGAAATTCCATGTGAACGGAAATATAACGGAAGCTAAAGACTCAATGCTCTATTTCGAGAACATGAGTCTCGACGGACCGGTTGCCATAGACTCCGTGAAACTCTCTGCCGACGGATCATTCAGCTTTAGCGACGATGCGCCGACAGCGCCGGAATTCTATCGCCTGCGCATAGCAAACCAGATCATAAACCTCAGCGTAGACTCCACCGAGACCATCACAGTGAAGGCATCCTATCCCAAGATGTCAACAGGATATACCGTGAGCGGAAGTGAGGAATGTGCCACCATCAAAGACCTGGCTATCAAGCAGATAAACCTCCAGTCGTTTGTCATCGGCATCGAGAACAACCCAGCCATCGGATACGACGCCGCCGAGGATACCATCCGTAAGGTGATAGAACAGTATAAGGATTTCATCAAGCGCAACTATATCTACAAGCAGCCGATGAAGGCATCCTCATATTTCGCCCTGTTCCAGGCTCTGGGACAGCGACTCATCTTCAATCCCCGTGAGAGCAAGGAAGACATCAAGGCGTTCGCTGCCGTTGCCACAAGCTGGGATACATACTATCCCGGTTCGCTTCGTGGCGAAAACCTCCACAACATTGCCATCGAGGGAATGAAGAATGTGAGAATCATGCAGAACAAGCTCGCCGAAAGCCAGCAGGGCATCGACCCCTCGAAGGTGCACACCTCTAATATCATAGAGATTGCTCTGCCTGACAACCATGGCAATATGCGCCGCATCACTGACCTGGCAGGCAAGGCAGTGTTGCTCGATTTCCATGTCTTCGCATCCGAAGGTTCCACACAGCGCATCATGAAACTAAGGGAACTCTACAACAAATACCACTCTCGCGGACTGGAGATTTTCCAGGTGTCGCTCGATCCAGAGGAACATTTCTGGAAGACACAGACCGCAGCGTTGCCATGGATATCCGTGCGTGATGCCGATGGAGTGGACTCCAAGCTCCTAATGCTCTACAACATCCAGAAGTTGCCGACCTTCTTCCTCGTAGACAAGACGAACACCCTCTATAAGCGTGACGAGCAGATCAAAGACCTCGATGCTGAAATCCAGAAGATACTCTGATAGTATCTTCGTTGGCGGGGAGCAGCGGCGAATGCGCCCGCTCCAAATAAAATGACAGACAATTCAACTGACTATATATATAAGGTATGCGCGCGCATACCTTATATTATTTGCACAAACTACCCATTGACATCAAACCATCCAGACAATCGAAAACAATTGTCTGGTCGCTAACTGCCTGTATGTCAATACGCTATACTGAAAACCAGACAATCTGACGATTTTTTTTGTTTTTTCGCTGTCATCATATTTTCTCCAGTCTGTCGTGGCATCTTAATATCTTGGTAAGCTGGATTCTGTTAGTCTGTGACACTGCAAAAACAATTGTTTCACACCCATTACAGCCGTGTGACATCTGTTATATTAATAAGTGTATATATGTCCGTCATCGTTGTACACTTATTGCTATCAGTGTGTAAGAAATAGGACCGTAATGTGAATAATTATGATTGTAAATATACATTTATACCTCTATTTTAGTTAAATTTTTGGGGAAAAGCAGTTTTTATTACCTTTAGTTTTGTTTGGAATGGAAATAATATATAAATTTGCAAAAACGTAACAATAATTTATTCATTCATTAATTTAGGGAAGAGAGTATTTATGGAAAAAAGACTAACAATGCTGTTGGCCTCCCTGTTCCTCTTCGTAGGAATGGCTCTGGCTCAAACAGAAGTCTCGGGTACCGTGATATCTCACGATGATGGTCAACCCGTTATTGGTGCTACAATCATGTTGAAGGGCACTAAGACAGGTACCGTTACGGATATCGACGGTAAATTCTCGCTGACATCAACCCAAAGTAATCCAACCATCATAGTGACTTTTGTCGGTATGAAGGATGTAACCATGAAGGGCAAGAAAAACATGAAAATTGTTTTGGAGTCTAATGCACAAGAGATCGGCGAGGTCGTAGTTACAGGTATGCAGAAGATGGACAAGCGTCTGTTTACTGGTGCCACAACTAAGATTGATGCAAACAAGGCAAAACTTGACGGTGTGGCTGATATCAGCCGCTCGCTCGAAGGCCGTGCAGCCGGTGTATCTGTGCAGAACGTATCCGGAACGTTCGGTACCGCGCCAAAGATCCGCGTGCGTGGTGCTACCTCTATTTACGGTTCGTCAAAGCCACTGTGGGTGGTTGACGGTGTCATCATGGAGGACGTGACGGAAGTAGACGCCGACGCTCTCTCTTCTGGTGATGCAGCAACACTTATTTCAAGCGCCATCGCTGGTCTGAACTCTGACGATATCGAAAGCTTCCAGATCCTGAAGGACGGTTCCGCTACATCTATCTATGGTGCACGCGCCATGGCTGGTGTGATCGTTGTTACCACAAAGCGTGGTAAGGCAGGTACCTCTAAGATCAGCTATACCGGTGAGTTCTCTTATCGCCTGAAGCCAAGCTACAAGGAGTTCAACATCATGAACTCTCAGGAGCAGATGGGTATCTTCAAGGAGATGCAGAACAACGGTTTCTTCTCGTTCGTAAGCTCATACCGCGCAAGCAACTCAGGTGTGTTCGGTAATATGTACCACCTCATGAACCAGTACGACCCTGCAACTGGCAAGTTCGGTCTCGACAACACTCCAGAGGCTATGAACGCTTACCTCCAGCAGGCTGAGTATCGCAACACTGACTGGTTCGACCTGTTGTTCAACAACTCGATTTCGATGAACCACTCTATCAGTATGAGTTCTGGTACAGAGAAGGCTCAGTACTATGCTTCATTCAGCTTCATGGATGATCCAGGTTGGTACAAGAAGAGCAACGTTAAGCGTTATACTTCTAACATCAACGCTCTGTACAACATCAGCAAGAAAGTTTCTTTGAACATGATCGGTAATGCTGCTTACCGTAAGCAGCAGGCTCCTGGTACCACAAACTCAAGCGGTATCAACGGTGTGACCGGTGACGTGTCGCGTAACTTCGACATCAACCCATATTCATACGCTTTGAACAGCTCTCGTACTCTCGATCCAAATGCAGAGTATCAGAGAAACTACGCTCCGTTCAACATCTTCCACGAGCTCGACAACAACTACCTCAACTTCGACGTTGTTGACATCAAACTCCAGGCTGAACTCAAGTACAAGCCTATCCGCACTGTGGAACTCTCTGTTTTGGGTGCTTACAAGTTCTCTACCACCACACAGGTGCAGACAATCACTGAGAACTCTAACCAGGCACTTGCATTCCGTGCTATGGACGACGCTACAATCCGTGACAACAACTCATGGTTGTACAAAGACCCGGACAGTGCTAACTCACTGCCTATCACAGTATTGCCATCTGGTGGTTTCTACCAGGAGACAAAGTATAAGATGAACAGCTGGGACTTCCGTGCTACAGCATCTTATAACGACGTAATCAAGGACGACCACATCATCAACGTATATGGTGGTATGGAGATCAACAACGTTGACCGTAACAGCACATACTTCAACGGTGTTGGTATGAACTTCGGCAATGGTCTGCTCGGAAGCTACGACTACCGCTACTTCAAGCAGGCAAGCGAGGAAAACTCAATGTACTACTCTGTAGGCAACGGCTACAGCCGTGAGGTTTCTTTCTTCGGTACTGCTACATATTCTTGGAAGGGCCGTTATACAATCAACGGTACTGTACGCTACGAGGGTTCTAACCGTCTGGGTAAGGCTACAAGCGCCCGTTGGTTGCCTACATGGAACATCTCTGGAGCATGGAACGCTCATGAGGAGACATGGTTCGAGAAACTGAACAAGGTTCTCTCTCACGCTACTGTTAAGGCAAGTTACTCTCTGACCGGTGACAAGCCTGCCATCACAAATGCTAACGTAATCATCGGTAGCTACAACGTATGGCGTCCTTACACTGTTGACAAGGAGTCTGGTCTGCAGATCAACAGCTTCGCTAACCCTGACCTGACATACGAGAAGAAGCACGAGCTCAACCTCGGTATCGACCTCGGTTTCCTCAACAACAGAATCAACTTCTCGTTCGACTGGTATACTCGTAACAACTACGACCTCATCGGTCCGAAGCGTACAACTGGTGTAGAGGGTTCTATCCTCAACTATGCCAACGTAGCATCCATGAAGTCTCATGGTGAGGAGTTCACACTCAGTACACGTAACATCGTGACCAAGGACTTCACATGGTCTACTGACTTCATCTTCTCTCACACTAAGAGCCGTGTGACTGACCTCGACGCTCAGACACGTATCTACGACCTTATCTACGGTAACGGATTTACAATGAAGGGCTATCCTTACAGAGCTTTGTTCTCTATGGACTTCAAGGGCCTGAACAACTCTGGTCTCCCAACATTCGTAAACGAGAAGGGCGAGATCACTACAAGCGACATCGACTTCCAGTCTTACGACCTGTCTCATCTGAAGTATGAGGGTCCTACAGATCCTACAATCACCGGATCTCTCGGTAACGTGTTCTCTTACAAGAACTGGCACCTGAACATCTTCATGACATACTCGTTCGGTAACGTTACACGTCTTGACCCATCATTCGCTTACTCATATTCTGACCTCTCGGCTATGCCTAAGGAGTTCAAGAACAGATGGGTGGTTCCTGGAGACGAGCTGAGAACTACTATCCCAGCTATCGCCGACCTCAGAACAATCCAGAGCGATACATATCTGAACAGAGCTTACAACGCATACAACCTCTCTACAGAGCGCGTTGCAAAGGGTGACTTCATCCGTATGAAGGAGATTTCTCTCGCATACGACTTCCCTCTCAAGTGGATTAGCAAGATCGGTCTTACAAGCGCAAGCGCTAAGCTGCAGGCTACAAACCTCTTCTTGATCTATTGCGACGACAAGCTGAACGGTCAGGACCCAGAGTTCTTCAACGCCGGTGGTGTTGCAGCTCCTATGTCTAAGCAGTTCACATTCACATTGCGTCTTGGTATCTAATCAATTAGTATACATTAATAAGATTATAATATGAAATATATAAAGTATTTAGCGGTGTCGGCGCTTTGCGCAATGTCACTTACTTCTTGTAATGACTATCTCGACAGACTGCCGGACGACCGCGCAGAGGTGAAGACGGTAAGCCAGGTTAAAGAGCTGCTTACGTCTGCATACCCTGAGGGAAACAACAATACCATTATGGAGCTTATGTCGGACAACGTTTCTGACAACGGTACTTCTTATGCTTCTACTCCGTTGAAGGACGAGCTGTATCGCTTCGAGGACGTTGACGATACTGGTAACGACTCTCCATATTTTGTATGGAACCAGCTCTACAAGTCGGTGGCTACTGCCAACCAGGCGCTCGAGTATCTCGGACAGGTTACTCCTACTGAGGAGTCTGCAGCTGTAGAGGCTGAGGCTAAGATGATCCGTGCTTACTCTATGTTCCAGCTCGCCACTACTTTCTGTATGGCTTGGGACGAGTCTAAGGCTGATGAGTATATGGGTCTTCCTTACCCGAAAGAGCCTGCCAAGTTCATCGGCGGACAGTATGACCGCGGAACTCTCCGTCAGCTCTATGCAAACATCGACAAGGATATCGAGGAAGCACTTCCGAAGATTGACGAGTCTATCTACACTGTTCCTAAGTATCACTTCAACAGAAAGGCTGCTTACGCATTCGCAGCTCGCTTCAACCTGTATTACAACAACATGGACAAGTGTATCGCGTATGCTAACGAGGTTCTCGGCTCTGACCCACGTTCTGTACTGCGTGACTTCGAGCAGTACACTCAGTTCGGTGCTCAGGATATCGGTAACAAGTATATCCAGTCTGGCGAGAAGGCTAACCTCATGCTGTTGGCTTCTTACTCTGCTGAGGGTTACATGGTAATCTACCCCGTATATCCACGTTTCCAGCACAACCAGAGCGTTTGCTCTTACGGTACATTCTGGGCTAAGGCTCCTTGGGGCCAGGGTTCAGGTACTGACGCACAGAAGGCACTGCTCTACTATGCTAACATGATGTACGGTAGCAACACTGCTGTTCAGTTCCCAAAGATGTTGCCACAGATGGAGATCACCGACAAGATCAACCAGACAGGTTATCTCCACATTGTTGACCCGATCTTCACTGGTGACGAGACTCTTCTCTGCCGTGCAGAGGCTTATGCCCGCAAGAAGATGTACACTGAGGCTGTAGCCGACATCAATCTTTGGATTGAGAACCACTGCCGTGCTCAGAGCGGTGAAGAGGTTCGTCCTGTGATGACAGAAGAGTTGATCAACGAGTTCATGGAGCAGCTCGACTATACTCCTGTAACATTGGAGTACTGGAGTGACCTTACAATCCGCAAGGAGCTTCACCCACAGGGATTCGAAATTGAGACAGGAACCCAGGAGAACATGATCAACCTCATCCTCCACATGCGTCGTCTGGAGACTATCTTCCAGGGACTCCGCTTCCCTGACTTGAAGCGTTACGGTATCGCATTCTCTCACCTTGTACAGCGTGAGGACCCACTCGTCTTCCAGACAGGTGACTTGAGAGGTGCCGTTCAGTTGCCAAACGATGTTATTAAGGCTGGTCTGCCAGCAAACCCACGTTGATTAAAATAATTAATTGGAAATATGAAAAAGATTAAATATTTAGGAATGCTGCTGATGATGTTCGCTGCAACTGCATCTTTCGTGGGATGTAGTGAGGACGACCTCGACTCAAAGAGCATCTTCGATACAAATCCTATCCAGCGTTCCGAATTCGATAACTGGTTGCTCAAGAACTATGTTCAGGAGTTCAACATCAACTTCCTCTATCACTACAACGACAAGGAGGCTGACCAGAACTATAACGTTACTCCTGCACAGACAGACAAGGCCATCGCTATCGCAAAGCTCATGCAGCACATGTGGCTCGGAGCTTATGTAGAGGTAGCCGGCGCTGACTTCCTGAAGACCTATACTCCACGAGTTATCCAGCTTTCTGGTTCTTATAAGTATGACACCAACGGTCAGATCGTGCTCGGTACTGCAGAGCAGGGTATGAAGGTGATGTTCTACGGCGTTAACGAGCTTGATATCGACAACGTTCGTGTGAACTCTACCGATCCATACGAGTCAAAGGACACAAAGCCTCTTGACCTGAACTACTGGTTCTTCCACACTATGCACCATGAGTTCTGCCATATCCTTACTCAGACCAAGAACTACTCAACTGATTTCCAGACTATCAGTGCCGGTGGTTACCACTCAACTGACTGGGTCAACGTAAAGGATAAGGATGCTGCTACAGAGGGATTCGTTTCTGGATATGCAAGCCAGGAGTACAACGAGGACTTCGCCGAGATCTATGCTTACTATGTAACACTGTCTGAAGAGGGTTGGAACAAGATCATCGAACAGGCTGGCGAGAATGGAGCAAAGATCATCAACAAGAAGCTTGATATTGTAAGAAGTTATTTCCTCAATAGCTGGAATATCGATCTGGATACGATGCGTTCTGTCGTTCTCCGTCGTTCAAACGAGGTAACTTCTCTTGATTTACGTAAACTTGATTAATGGAGGAGGATAAAAATATGAAGAAGATTTTAAGTCTTTTGGCTTTCATCATGGGAGTGTTCGCGTTCTCTTCATGTGTGTCTGATGTAGACGACGTGTTCAGCGACAGCGCGGCAAACCGTGCGCAGAAAGCTCTTACAGAGACAAAGACTCTTTTGGAGTCGGCTCCAAACGGATGGAGAGTTGAATATTATGGTGATGTCACATACGGTGGATACAATGTATTCATGAAGTTCGAGGGTGACAGCGTGACTGTAGCAAGCGAGAAGGTTGGCAAGGGTCAGGCTGCTGGTTATGATGAAAACGGAAATGCACTGACTTGCAAGTCTCACTTCAAGCTGGAGCAGAGTATGGGTGTCGTTCTTTCTCTCGACGACTATAACAGCATCTTCCATTACTTCGCAGAGCCTAATAATGATGACTTCGGTACTGCAGGTACCGGTTTCGAGGGTGACTTCGAGTTCCGCGTCGTTTCTGCTTCTGCAGAGAAGATCGAGTTGAAGGGCAAGAAGCATGGCGCCCGCATCTATATGTATCCTATGGCTGCTGACATGTCATGGGGTGAGTATATGAAGCAGGTTGACGAGGCTGAGGAGTTCATGACTTCACGTACATACACTCTGCAGTGGGGTGAGGATACAGAAAACGCTATCTATACCCAGTCTACCTATCGTTGTCTGAATTTCTACACAACTGACAATGATGGCAAGGTTGAGGTTGTTGCTGCTCCTTACATCGTAACTCCAGAGGGATACAAGTTCTATAAGGAGGTTACTGTAAAGGATACCAAGTTGAACGGTTTCACCAAGGGTGACACTCAGGACTTCTTCGTGGCTACAGGTGTTGAGAACGTGAAGCTCTTCACAGAGGTTCCTACATTGTTCGATACATTCAAGCGTGGTCTCTGGTATCTCACATACGATGACATGGGAACATACGGTCAGAGCAAGTGGGAGACTCTCTTCGAGAAGCTCGGTAAGGCTGACAATGACAAGAAACGTGCACGCCTCTACTATGCTGCTGTAGGTTATGTTTCTGACAAGTATCCTGCTGGATTACTTATGGCTACAGCCACTGAGTCTCAGGTTATCATCGGTATGACATTCAATGCCGTTTCTGATGGCAACGGTGGTTACTATGGAGACCGAGTTGAGATGAAGTCAAATGTCGGTAAGAGTAACAACCCTGGTAAGAAGTACTACAAGAATGACAAGTATGGTGGTATGTCGGCAATCGACCCATTCTGCGGTGGCTTTGGCCACACATTCCAGATCACTACAGACAATGTACGTCATCCTTCTTACCTCATTCTGACAGACTTGAACGATCCTACTAACGTGATCAAGGTTTGGGCTCAGTCTAAGGGCTACCCATTCGGCGACCGCGACAAGGAAGAGAAAGAATAATCAGTGAATAAACAATAGGGTGGGCGAGACCCGCGTTTCGCTCACTCTATTCAAAAAGCAAAAAAAACATTTAAATTAATTTTTAGTATTATGAGAAAATTTTTACTATCTGCTTGCGCCGCAGTGGTTTCACTCGCAGCAAGCGCACAGGTTTTGCAGACACCTCTCTGCAAGACAGTGTTGAATAACAACGTTAAGTTTGATGACATGACTTCTGTCAAGGCTATCAAGAACGTACAGTCTAACGCTAAGAAGGCAGCTCCTGCCCGCATCGCTCACGACGGTATCTATGGTCTTTATATTTCAGGTTACACTGAACTCGATGACAAGTGGAGCTGCGACAGCGTTATCGTAGAGAAGGTAAATGTTACAGACGAGCAGACTAATACAACTTACAACACTAAGTTCAAATTCTGCTCTGAGAACGCTCCTACTGAGTTCTATGGTGTGTATGATGCTGCTGCTGGTACAATTACTTGTCCTGTTCAGTACAGCGGTGGATACTCAGGCAATACTACTCAGGGTCCTGTAGACTATAAGTTCGTTGTTGGTACTCTCCTACCTTCTGGTGACCAATTCACATTCTCTGAGGATCCATTCGTATTCACAGTTGATGAGGATGGTACTCTCCTGCTCAACATTGAGGATGGCGGTGCTCTCGCAAATATCATCGAGGGTGTGAACCAAATCTGGAGCTTCTTCTTCAGCCTCGAGTTGAAGCCAGCCAATGCTGTTATCTCATATAGCAGACCGGGTCGTCAGCAGGGAACTTATGACGATTTCGTTCACGCTGCATACGTAGAGGATTATACTAATAACGTTTCTGTTTACGGTTTCGCATGGTTCCAGCCTTCAAGCGGTATGGGTATGAGCACTATTACTCCTCTTGACATTGACAAGGATTTGAATGTTCTCCTTACAGGTCCACAGAATGCATTCTCTGTAGCACCATTTGGAATCAAGGATGAAGGAGCTGGTAAATATTTCAAGATCTGCGGAACTAAGCCTTCAGCAGAGGAAGGCTATGTAGAGGTTGATACTGGTGATCCTTCTTACGTTAATGGTAAGCTCTCTGGTAACAAGATCATTATGGACTCATTCCCTGTATTCACAAACTTCTGGAATGACCCTGCAACAGGTGAGCAGAGTGCTTATGGTTTCTGGTACTTGAACTATGTTATCACTCTCGACGAGGGAGTATTCAAGGCTGATCCAAGTTATGCTGGAATCAATGGCGTTACAGAGACTTCTGTAAAGAACGTTAAGACTTACAACCTCTTCGGTCAGGAGGTTCCAGCTAATACTAAGGGCTTGGTAATCCGTGGCGGCAAGAAGTTCTTCAACAAGTAATCAGTCTTGCTGATATTTGCCTTAAATGGCAAAAGTATATTGCCCGTGGCGTCTGTCACGGGCTTTTTTGTGCTCTTTTTCTTCTTCTTTGTTATTTTTGCTTAAAATTATTTTGACGTATCTCATTTCTTGCTATCTTTGTAAATTGAAATGAAGAACATGTTATATTGCCGAGTAATTTATTTTCGCAATCTATAATAATTTGCAATTAAAAATATGAAAAAGTCATTTGCTTTGACCATTGTGTCGCTTGCTCTTGCATTGTCGGCACAGGCAATCCGCCCTATCCACAAGGCGTTTCCAGTAAAACAAAGCGATGGTACCACCGTGATGCTCTATAAGAACGGTGACGGTCATCTCGCTTTCTACACCACAGAAGACCATCAGGTCGTTGTACGCAATGCCGACGGCACACTCTGCTATGCCAAGCTTGTGGGAACAGACCTTGTTGCTACCGACGTTGTAGTTCACGACATCACCAGCCGCACAGCTGATGAAATCGCTTTCGTCCAGTCGAATACGCTGAAGCCTACAGACCAGGCACTCGCCAAGCTTGCTTCTGCAAGGCCAAGACTTGCCGGCGCACAGAAGGTCGGAGGCTCGTCTACTTCTGACGGTCTCGGAAAATACGGTACCAGCGCTACTGGCCCTATTCCGACAATCGGCAACATCAAGATACCTGTAATTATGGTTGAGTACACCGACACCAAGTTCCAGCCCGAGATGACCATCGAGAAGCTCGACAAGATGCTCAATGCCGAGGGATATGCCGAAGACAACAAATGGGAGAAAGGTTCCGTTCGTGATTATTTCAAGGCACAGAGCCGTGGAATGTTCACTCCGGAATTCGTAGTGCTGGACAAGGTGCAGCTCTCTCAAGGATACGCATACTATGGCAAGAACTCAGGCGGTGCCCATGGAACCGGCGATGTCAACGCACTCGCAATGGTAAAAGAGGCTGTTTCGCTGGCAGTAGCAAACGGAGCCAATTTCGACCAGTTCAAGGTAAATGGAAAGATTCCTAACGTAGTTGTATATTATGCAGGTTGCGGTGAGGCAACAGGTGGCGACGACAACACCATCTGGCCACACGAGCTCGACCTTCCGTTGTCATACGGTAACATGAGCGGACATATCTTCAGCTCATATTTCGTGGGCAATGAGCTTTACGGAACAACAGAGCAGTATCTGCCAATGGGTATCGGAGTGCTCGTTCATGAGTTCGGTCATGCCATGGGTCTGCCGGATTTCTACGATCCGACATATTCTTACCAGGGCGATTCGGCTTTCGGCTATTGGTCAGTGATGGACGGTGGAGCATACGTAGACTATGCCTACGCTCCAATCGGATACAATGCCTATGAGCGCAGCTTCATGGGATGGCTCGACATCAAGGAAGTGCCGGAGTCAGGTCTCGTTACTCTCGCCAACCCTAATTCTGCAGAGGGCGATATGGCGGTAATGTTCCGCAATCCTAAAAACACCATGGAGTATTTCATCTTCGAGAACCGTCAGCCCGGCACATGGTATCCAGAGGACTCCGGTTCAGGAGTCCTGCTCACCCGTATCTCTTATAGTCCATCAGCATGGATGTATAACTCGGTAAACACCAACCAGACAAAGAAGCGTGCGATGGTAGTTCCTGCAGATGGAGCACTGCTATCTGACGACCAGGGCAGTGAGTACACACTCTTCGGCAATGGAGTGAACTACAAGACAGAATATAGATACTTTGACGGTGGCACAGAGAACGACCGTCCTGTATACGGCATCATGAAGCAGCCGGACGGAAGCATCGTCATCAGCTTCAAGGACCAGAACGCCAAGCCGGAGCCTATAGCAGATGGTGGTGTCTATGAGAAGATTACTGATGTAAGCCAGCTTAATACAGACGACGTGGTGGTATTTGCAAATGAGGCAGCAGGCGTTGCAACAGCAGATGCCAAGAAGACACTCTTCACTGCAGTTTACACCAAGTTCGAGGACGGCAAACTATATGGCAACAGCATGGTTCAGGAGTTCAAGCTCACCAAGAACACTTCAGACTGGTATATCCGTTACAACACTACCGGCCACAAATATCTCTGCGCCACATCTTCCGGCGTTGGATCTACAACGAAGATTGACAAGAACGTATTCGCTTCTATCAACATTGAAGGAGGTGATGCCACTATCCAGTTCACCAAGACAAGATATGACAACAACAACTTAGCTTTCAGTCCTACCGGACTCTTCTTCTCTACCAACACCGGTATGCAGGGTAACTTCCAGATTTATCGTCTGATTCAAGGTTCCAACGGCATCAGCAATGCTATAGTTGACGAGAAGCCGGCAGACAACCGCATGTTCAACCTCGCCGGTCAGCAGGTGGGTGACGACTACAAGGGTATCGTCATCCAGAACGGCAAGAAGTTCATGAAGAAGTAATTCCTTGATATTATAACGCTGTGGCCACCTCCGTGGCGTCAGGCATATAATGACATAATCCAGCTCCCGCTTTGGTTCCGAAACAGGAATCCATGGCGGGAGCTTTCGTATATATATCCTCCCACCATTGCGTCTTCAGAAATTTCTATGCCTGGAAACGCTTGCGTATGTCGGATATAATTTGTAGATTTGCAAAATCATCGGCTTTATCACCGCCAATGATTATCTATTCACCTATGATAAACGAAATAGACCACATTTCCGTAGAGTCAGCCATGCAGGTTTACAACGGGCCCTCCATCGACCACGACCTGCTGGTTTTCGACGACTTTGAAGAACTTCCAGTTATCGGCATTCCCAAGCGTATGGACTGTATTTTCCTCGCCGTATGTCTCGGCGGAGAAGCACATTATACAGTAGACACCGAGGAACGCACCGTCAAGGCAAACGATGTAATTATCATCAGCGAAGGACAGGTGCTCAACAACAGCTGGTTCAGCGACGACCTTTCAGGCATCGCCATCATGATGTCGGAAGATTTCTTCAACGAAGTGATAAAAGGCGTTCACGACCTCTCCTCACTCTTCCTCTTCTCCCGCAGCCATCCCGTTTTCGAACTCTCTGCCGAAGAAGTGGAAACCCTCATGACATATCTCCGTATCATAAAGCATAAAGTGGAGACCACCGACCACCATTTCCGCAGAGATGTGGTACGTTCCCTCATGGCTGCCATGATCTATGATATCAGCCATGTGATGTATGGAGTGCAGCAGGGCGACAAACGCAAGCAGACCCGTGCGGAGTCTATCTTCACAGAGTTCATCCGTCTGGTGGAGCAGAACTTCAGAGCCGAGCGCCGCGTGTCCTGGTATGCCGAGCGCCTCTGCATCACACCCAAGTACCTCTCTGAGACCGTGAAGACCATCAGCCACCGCACGCCAAACGAATGGATAGACAAATATGTGACCCTCGAACTGCGTGTGCAGCTCAAGAACACGTCGAAGAGCATAAAGGAAATCGCCAAAGACCTCAATTTCCCCAACCAGTCGTTCCTCGGCAAATATTTCAAGGAGCATGTAGGTATGTCTCCTTCAGCATATCGCAAGAGTTGACAAGCCCCATAAATGCCTCTGATACAGCAATATTTTGCTTTTCAGAGGTTTAATGTCATAAAAAAAGGTAATAAATCAGACAATTGTCCCGATTATTGTAAGTAATTCGCTAACTTTGCCAAGATTTATGTGATGTGATTATCAAGTATAAGATATTATATAACAGATGTTGTTAAAACAATAAGTTTTTTTAGATGAACGTAATTACGAAAACAGTTCAATTGCCTGATGGCAGAACCATCAGCATTGAAACCGGGAAAGTGGCAAAACAGGCTGACGGCTCTTGTGTGCTCCGTATGGGCAACACCGTTTTGCTCGCCACCGTTTGTGCCGCAAAAGATGCAGTTCCCGGAACAGATTTCATGCCTTTGCAGGTAGAGTACAGAGAACAGTATGCCGCAGCAGGACGTTTCCCTGGCGGTTTTACAAAGCGCGAAGGCAAAGCAAGCGACAATGAGATTCTTACATGCCGACTGGTAGACCGCGCATTGCGCCCACTATTCCCAGCAGATTTCCACGCTGAAGTATATGTCAACGTGATTCTTTTCTCTGCCGACGGAGTAGACCAGCCAGACGCTCTGGCAGGTTTCGCTGCATCATGCGCCTTGGCATGCTCAGATATTCCTTTCGAGTGCCCAATCTCTGAAGTACGTGTGGCACGCATCAACGGCGAATATGTCATCAACCCAACCTTCGCACAGATGGAAGAGGCAGACATGGACCTCATGGTAGGTGCTTCTGCTGAGAACATCATGATGGTAGAGGGTGAGATGAAGGAAGTGTCGGAGCAGGATCTGCTCGGCGCTCTGAAGGCTGCCCAGGAGGCTATCCGTCCGATGTGCGAGCTTCAGACAGAACTGTCAAAGGAACTCGGCACCGACGTGAAGCGTGAATACTGCCATGAGGTGAACGACGAAGACCTGCGCAAGCAGATCAACGACGAACTTTATCCAAAGGCATACGACGTTACGAAGCAGGCTCTCGACAAGCAGGCTCGTCAGGATGCTTTCGACAAGATAATAGCCGACTTCCAGGAGGCTTACACTGCCGCTCATGCAGACCTCACCGAAGAGGAGCTTGAGGAGAAGGTGGCACTCATGGAGAAATACTACCACGACGTGATGCGTGACGCAATGCGCCGTTGCATCCTCGACGAGGGCATACGTCTCGACGGCCGTAAGACCAACGAGATCCGTCCTATCTGGTGTGAGGTCAGCCCACTGCCAATGCCACACGGAAGTTCTATCTTCACACGTGGCGAGACACAGTCGCTCACCACATGTACCCTCGGTACAAAGCTCGACGAGAAGATGGTTGACGATGTGCTCGACAAGAGCTACATGCGTTTCCTCCTCCACTATAACTTTCCTCCATTCTGTACTGGTGAAGCCAAGGCACAGCGCGGCGTAGGCCGTCGTGAGATTGGCCACGGCCATCTGGCATGGCGTGCGCTGAAGGGACAGATTCCAGCAGACTATCCATACACAGTGCGTCTCGTTTCTCAGATTCTTGAGTCAAACGGTTCTTCATCAATGGCAACAGTATGTGCCGGCACATTGGCGCTCATGGATGCCGGTGTTCCTATGAAGAAGCCTGTATCAGGTATCGCCATGGGACTCATCAAGAATCCGGGAGAAGACAAGTATGCTGTGCTGAGCGATATCCTCGGCGACGAGGACCACTTGGGCGATATGGACTTCAAGACCACCGGTACAAAGGACGGTCTTACTGCCACACAGATGGATATCAAGTGTGACGGTCTGAGCTTTGACATCCTTGAGAAGGCACTCATGCAGGCTAAGGAAGGCCGTGAGTACATCCTCGGCAAGCTCACCGATACCATCGCTGAGCCACGTGCAGAGCTCAAGCCACAGGTTCCACGTATCGAGGCATTCGATATTCCGAAGGAGTTCATCGGTGCCGTTATCGGTCCTGGTGGCAAGATTATCCAGCAGATTCAGGAAGAGTCGGGTGCTACAGTAACCATCGACGAGACAGACGGCAAGGGCAAGGTTCAGGTCAGTGCTCCTAACAAGGAAAGCATCGACAAGGCAATCTCAAAAATCCGTGCCATCGTTGCCATCCCAGAGGTCGGCGAGGTTTACGAGGGAACTATCCGCTCTATCATGCCTTATGGCTGCTTTGTAGAGATCATGCCAGGCAAGGACGGACTTCTCCATATCTCAGAAATCGACTGGAAGCGTCTGGAGACAGTAGAGGAGGCAGGTCTGAAGGAAGGCGACAAGATTCAGGTGAAACTCATGGAGATCGATCCTAAGACCGGCAAGTATAAGCTCTCACACCGTGTACTCGTTCCGAAACCAGAGGGATACGTAGAACGTGAGCGCCGTCCGCATCCAGAGCGTGGTGAGCGTCGTCCTCGTCCGGAGCGCGGCGAGCGTCGTCCACGTGGCGACCGCTTCAACAATGGCGAGCCACGCCGTTTCGAGCACAAGAGCAATGAGTCTAACGACTTCCACGATCCAATGGCGGAGCGTGAGCCCAAAGACTTCAATGACTCTCTCGATCACCTCGACTAAGAGAAATTCTATAATTTAGTATAAAGAAAATCCCCACGATGTCCGTAACGGATAATCGTGGGGATTTTCTTTGATGGTAGTGACTGATAGAGGTAATCCTCCAACAGTTCAAAGGCTGAATTATCTTATATTCTGATTTCTTTTATATTCTGATTCCTTTTGGTTGTCAGAACATTCTGAATTGTCAGAACATCCTGCTCACACGCTTTATGCCTTCAACAAGTGTGTCAACCTCTTCTTTTGTGTTGTAGAGGCCGAACGACGCCCTTACCGTGCCTTGTATGCCCAAACGTATCATAAGCGGCTCAGCGCAATGATGGCCCGTTCTGACGGCAATTCCCAGGCGGTCGAGCAGCGTTCCCATGTCGAGATGATGGATGTCGCCGACGAGGAATGACACCACGGCGTCTTTGTGGTCAGCCTCTCCGAAGAAACGCATGCCCTCTATCTCCCTCATCCGTTTCATCGCATACTCCGTAAGGTCAGTCTCATGGCGCTGTATCTCATCCATTCCTATGCCCTGCAGATAGTCGATGGCAGTGGCAAGACCATGTGTCGCCACATAGTCAGGAGTGCCAGCCTCAAATTTGAACGGCAGTTTCTCAAACACCGTCTTCTCGAAGCTCACGCTCTCTATCATCTCTCCGCCACCCTGATACGGCGGCATGCGGTCGAGCCAGTCCTCCTTGCCGTAGAGCACTCCCACACCAGTAGGACCATACATCTTGTGTCCGCTGAACGCCATGAAGTCGCAGTCCAGATCCTGAACGTCCACCTTGAAGTGAGGAACGCTCTGCGCACCGTCAAGCATAAATGGCACACCATGTTCGTGGGCTATGCTTATCATCTCCTTCACCGGGTTTATCGTTCCCAGCACGTTGCTCACATGCGCCACGCTCACTATCCTGGTGCGTTCGCTGAAGAGCTTCCTGTATTCGTCCATCAGGATTTCACCCTTGTCGTTCATCGGTATCACCTTCAGACAGATGCCCTTCTTTGCCGCCTGCAGCTGCCACGGCACGATGTTGGAGTGGTGCTCCATGGTGGAAACTATCACCTCGTCGCCCTCGCCCATAAACTCATCGGCAAACGACGACACCACGAGGTTCAGCGCCTCGGTAGTTCCTCTGGTGAATATCACCTCGTTGGTAGACTTTGCGTTGATGAACGCTCTCACCTTCTCTCGTGCCGCCTCATGCAGGTCGGTGGCCTGTTGCGACAGGTAGTGGACACCACGGTGAACATTGGCGTTCACGTTGAGATATTCATCTCTCATCGCATCGAGCACACAGAGCGGCTTCTGTGTCGTTGCGCCGTTGTCCAGGTATACCAGCGGCTTGCCGTACACCTCGCGGCCCAGAATAGGGAAATCCTGGCGTATCTTGTTAATGTCGTACATTGTCGTTTATAGTTTTATTTCATTAGCCAGACGAGCTGGCTCTTCTACTTACACAATTTGCAGCCCTCACATTTGTTCAGTTCGCCTCTGAAGCGCTTTTCCACGAGATAGTGCAGACGGTCGCGCAGCGGCTCCAGTTTCATGTGGTCTATCACCTCGTTGATGAAGGCGAATTCCAGCAGCAGCTTAGCCTCCTTCTTGCTTATTCCGCGCTGCTGCATATAGAATAGGGCAGCGTCGTTGAGCTGTCCCACGGTGCTGCCGTGAGCACATTTCACGTCGTCGGCATAAATCTCCAGCATAGGCTGCGTGAACATGCGTGCCGTCTTGGTGGTGCATAGGTTCTGGTTTGTCTCCTGCGATGTGGTGTGCTGTGCACCGTGGCGCACGAGCACCTTTCCGGCGAAGGCTCCCACGGCATTTTCGTCGAGCACATATTTGTATAGCTCGTTGCTTGTGCAGTGGCCCACCTTGTGGTCAATCAGCGTGTTGTTGTCCACGTGTTGGTCCTTGTCGGCTATCACGCATCCGGCGAGGTTGCATTCGGCACCCTCACCCTCGAACGCGAGGTCTGTGCGGTTGCGGGTCGTACCATTGTGCAGCGTTATCACGTTGTGGTTCACCCTGCTGTTAGCCTGCTGGCTGATGAACACGTTGCTCACCCTCACGTTCTTGGCATGAGTCTCCTCCAGACAGTAGAGGTCAAGTCCGGCATTCTCTCCCACATAAGCCTCTATCACCTGTGTGGCGAGGAAGCGGCGGTCGTCGGCGGCATGGTCGCAGAAGAGCAGTTTTATTTCAGCACGGTCTTCCACGATGATCAGCACCCGGCGGTTCACCATCAGGTCAACGTCAGACCTCAGTATGTTTATCACCTGTATCGCCCTGTCCACCACAGTGCCCTTCGGCACGTATATCAGCAGGCCGTCCTGCGCCAGCATAGTGTTCAGCGCCGTGATGCCGTCCTCCTCCGTCTTCGCTATCTTGGCGTAGTATCTGCTTATCAGCTCCGGCTTCTCGGCGGCGATTCTTGCCAGAGAGTCAACGATCACTCCCTCTGGCAGTTCCTTCTTGGGCAGTGCCTTGTCGTAGAAACTGTCGTTCACCACGAAGTATAGCGAAGTGCTAAGGTTCGGCACATCGCATTTGAAAGCCTTGTAAGGGTCAACCGGGATTTCCAGACGGTTGATGTTCAGACCATAGTCCGGTTCAAACAGCGATGGAATGTCGGTGTATTTGTATCTTTCCACCTTCTTCGTAGGAAATCCGAGACGCTTGAAGTTCTCGAAAGCCTCGTCCCTCACGGCGTTCATCACCTCGCAGCTGTGTTTCCGCAGCATGTCGCGGCATTCGCCGTAGAGATCGATATATTGTTTTTCGCTTTGCATATCTTACAGTTCTCCTATTTCTTCCTTTATCCAGTCGTATCCTCGGGTCTCAATCTCCTTGGCGAGCTCCGGTCCTTCAGTCTTCACGATGCGTCCCTTGTATAGAACGTGAACAACGCTTGGCTTTATCATGTCGAGCAGTCGCTCGTAGTGTGTGATGACGATGGTGGAAGTCTCCGGCGTGTGCATCTTGTTCACGCCCTCTGCCACGATGCGCATGGCGTCAACATCGAGTCCCGAGTCTGTCTCGTCCAGAATGCTCAGTTTCGGTTCGAGCATAGCCATCTGGAAAATCTCGTTGCGTTTCTTTTCTCCGCCGCTGAATCCCTCGTTCACGGAGCGGCTTGCCAGTTTGCTGTCCAGCTCCACCACCTTGCGTTTCTCTTTCATCAGCTTGAGGAATTCGCCCGCTGTCAGCGGCTCCTTGCCTTCATATTTGCGCTTTTCGTTGATGGCAGCCTTCATGAAATTGTTCATCGACACTCCCGGAATTTCCACCGGATACTGGAATGAGAGGAACAGTCCCTCGTGTGCACGGTCTTCAGGCGACATCTCCAGCAGGTTCTTGCCGTTGAAAATCACTTCGCCTTCAGTAACCTCATAGAGCGGATTGCCCACGAGCACGGCGCTCAGCGTACTCTTTCCCGAACCGTTAGGTCCCATTATGGCGTGGGTCTCACCGTCCTTCACCGTAAGGTTGATGCCTCTAAGTATCTCTTTGTCGCCGATCTTGGCGTGCAGGTTTTTTATCTCTAACATATTATCGTTCTTTCTTTTTGTTTCCTTATGTTTTTTGCAAGTCATTATCCCACGGTGCCTTCGAGCGATACGCTCAGCAGCTTCTGTGCCTCCACGGCAAACTCCATCGGGAGCTTGTTGAGCACCTCCTTGGCATATCCGTTTACTATCAGTCCTACAGCCTGTTCTGTCGGTATGCCGCGCTGGTTGCAGTAGAAGAGCTGCTCCTCGCTTATCTTGCTCGTCGTTGCCTCATGTTCCACCACTGCCGAGTCGTTGTGGATGTCCATATACGGGAAAGTGTGCGCTCCGCAGTCGCTGCCCAGCAGCAGTGAGTCGCATGATGAGTAGTTGCGGGCGTTTTCGGCGTTCGCCGTGGCGCGCACCAGTCCGCGGTATGAGTTCTGGCTGTGTCCGGCAGATATACCCTTGCTGATGATGGTGCTCTTGGTGTTCTTTCCGATGTGTATCATCTTGGTGCCCGTGTCAGCCTCCTGGTAGTTGTTCGTCACGGCAACACTGTAGAACTCAGCCTGCGAGTTGTCGCCGCGCAATACGCACGACGGATATTTCCATGTTATTGCCGAACCCGTCTCCACCTGTGTCCAGGAGAGTTTGGAGTTCACTCCGCGCAGGTCGCCGCGCTTCGTCACGAGGTTCAACACGCCGCCCTTTCCGTTCTCATCGCCCGGATACCAGTTCTGTACGGTAGAGTATTTCACCTCCGCATTGTCCTTCACGATGATTTCCACTATGGCGGCATGCAGCTGGTTCTCGTCTCTCATCGGTGCTGTGCATCCCTCCAGATACGACACGTAGGCATCGTCTTCAGCGATTATAAGCGTGCGCTCAAACTGTCCCGTGTTTCTCGCGTTGATTCTGAAATAAGAGCTCAGCTCCATCGGACATCTCACTCCCTTGGGGATGAAAACAAACGAACCGTCGCTGAACACGGCACTGTTGAGGGCGGCGAAATAGTTGTCGCGGTATGGCACCACGCTTCCCAGATATTCCTTCACCAGGTCGGGGTGCTCCTTTATCGCCTCGCCGATAGAACTGAATATTATTCCCTTCTCGGCGAGTTTCGCCTTATAGGTGGTCTTCACTGACACGGAGTCCATGATGGCATCCACTGCCACTCCGCTCAGCGCCAGACGCTCTTCGAGGGGAATACCCAGCTTGTCGAAGGTCTTCATCAGCTCCGGGTCAATCTCCTTGTTCACTGGTTTCTTTGCCAGCGGGTCGGCATAGTATGATATTGCCTGATAGTCAATCTCCGGCAATTTCACGTGTCCCCATGTTGGCTGTTCGAGCGTCTTCCAGTAGTTGTATGCCCGCAGTCTGAATTCGAGCATCCATTCCGGTTCGCCCTTCTTCTTTGAGATGAGTCTCACGATGTCCTCGTTCAGACCGTTCTCGATGACGTCTGTGTGCACGTCGGTGGTGAAGCCGAATTCATATTTCTGCTCCGCCACCTGCTTTACAAACTCGTTTTTTGTATCTTTAGTTTCCATACTTCTTTTGATGTTCACACATTATTATATGTTGAATTTGCAAAGATACTAATTATTGCCTCTTTATTTGCAGCGTTTGATGATTTTTTACCACTTTGCCGACACACTTTCTGATATCCGGTGCTTTTTCCTCTTTTTCAGTCGCACTTTTCAGTCATAATGACCTATTGTGGGTGAATGGGGCAATAGATTTGCGGGTTGGGGTTAGAGATGAAAATAAGGGTAGGGTAGAATCTGTGCTGACCGACTCGCCAGCTTTAGAAAAGCGGAATAATACGGCAAGATGAAAAAGTTTCCTTTCCCACACCAATCAGCATGGGATAAGGAAACGGTATGCTGTGTCATCTCAACCAAGCCTCCGGGTTGAGTTTTGTAAATCCTTTGTGTAGCTGGAACTGCAACACGCCGTTGCCGTCCACTGCTCCAATCGACTGTCCGGTGGACACGCTCTGGCCGACGTGTACGTTGACTGAAGAAAGGTTGCAATATACCGAGATATACTGTCCGTGGCGTATCATTACGCCCTTCACACCCATCACGGTGAAAATCTTGCTCACCTCGCCGTTGAATATCGACCTCACGCCGGCTCCGGCGCCACACTTTATGTTGATGCCCTTGCTGTCGAGTCTCACGTTGCTGAGACCCTCCACGTTATACTGTCCGTAATGTGTGATGATGCGGCCCGATGCCGGCATAGGCAGACGACCGCGGTTGCTCTCGAAATTATGGTTCAGCGCACGGTCAGCGCTGCTCACCGTCGCAGCCACCCTGCTCTCCTCGTTAGCTTTTGCCACTTCAGAGTCGTGTCTCCTCTTGTCGGCAGCCGCCTTGCGCTCAGCCGCCTCACGGTCAGCTTCCGCCCTGCGGGCAGCCGCCTCCGCCTTGGCACGCGCCTCGGCATCCCTCTTCTCGGCAGCCGCCTTCGCAGCCTCCGCCTTGAGGCGAGCTTCACGCTCCTTTGCCTCCTTGATGCGACGGGCGTTCTCTCTGGCAGCCGCCTCCGCTTCCGCCTTCTTGCGTGCCAGTTCAGCCTCACGCTTGCGCTTCGCCTCTGCGGCAGCGGCAGCCTTGCGTCTTGCTTCCGCTTCGGCACGCGCTTTCGCCTTAGCCACCTCTTCGGCGATGAGACGGTCAATCTGTGAGTTCAGCGCAGCGTCCTTCTTGCGCTGTTCGTTGATTATGGCCTGTATCGTCTTCTGCTGTTTCTGCAGCGAGTTCACCATTTTCTGCTGCTCTGTCTGCTTTCCTTGCAGTGCAGTCTTCTCCTGCTGTCCCTTATAGAGCATTGTGTTCTTCTCGCCCTTCACGGTCTCCAGCTGCTTGTGCTTGTTGGTTATCTGGTTCTGCTTGTTCTTCACCATCTCGCCCTGGGCACGCTGGTATGCGGCGTATTCCCTTACGAATCTCAGTCGGCGATACATCTGTGTGAGACTGTTGGCACTGAAGATGAACATCAGTTTGTCTTGTATCGTACGGGTTCTTGCCAGATAGCGCATCGACTTGATGTATTTCGCCTTTCGGTCGTCGAGCTGCTGTTCCAGGGTAGACAGCTGTGCTTTCAGCATAGAGATGTTACCTTCGATATGGGTGATATCCTTCTGTATGCCGTCGATTGTCTTCTGGTGCTGGTCAATCTCGCCGTTGATGGTCATGAGGTCGTCGAGTCGTTTCTTCACGTCAGCCATGTTGGCACGCAGCTTCTGTTCCTGTTCGCGAATTTGCTTCTGAACAGCCGCGCGCTGGTTCTGCAGTCCTCGAATCGATGCATTTGTGTATGTGGGTTTCTGCTTTCCCTTGGCAGTGCGTTTCTTTCCGCCTTTTGCCGCGTTTCTTTTCCCGCCTTTAGCCGCAGTGGCGGTTTTGCGTACGGGTTTCTTCTTGGCCACGGCAGTCGTCGTGGTCTTCTTCTTCGTCTGTGCGTCAGAGGTGGCAAACGGCATGTTCGCCACGGTGAGAGCCAATATTACAATGATTAAACGATACATTTTCCTTTGGTATATCTTATCTTTTTTTTGTTTATCCAATCCTCCTACAGTCCGCCCAGCTGGTTCATGATATCCTCAACGCTCACCTGCTTGTATTTCGATGAAACCGTTGTTTTTGCCTCCCATTTGTCGTCGGTGTCCAGAGAGTTGAGTTGCAGACGGAGCGACATCTTGTTGGCGTTGCGCACCGCCTTGGTGCTCATTGTCAGGAGGATGTCGGTAGGGAATTTCTTTGTACCGAGTGGCTTGAAGTTAGAATATCTGCATGTCACCGATGCCGCATCGCTTTTGTTGGCGTTATATTTCGCCTTCACCGAATTGATGAGAGCCGTGTTCGGGTCAGCAGTCCATTCGTATGACATCTTGTTGTAGGCGAGCGCCACGTGGTTGCCGTTGGAAGCCCCGGTATTGAGCGTCACGTTGAAGTTTTTCAGCGATGAATCCGTGGTTTTTTGTGTTCCAGGCACGAAAAGCTGGTTCCAGAACAATGCCTGTAGCGCATAGAAGTCGAGTCCGTTGCGCTGAAGGAAATCCACGCTGTCATACGAGGTCTTCACGTATTCCTTGTGTATTCTGTCCACGAGCAGTACGTAGTCTTTTGTGAATTCCAGTCTTCCTGCCTCCATGATGCCGAATGGAGTGAGCTGTATTCTTATCACCTCGTCCTTTCTCATGTGTAGCGATCCGGCCACGGTGATGTCTTTGCTGCCCGTGTTCATGGTGAACTTTATCTTCGACACGATATTCCTGGCGTATGCCGCATTGTCGGTCACCTTTCTCAGGAAGTCCATCTTTGCCGTTTCCATCGCCCTTTCGCTCTTGGCGTTCTTGCCGTGGGAGTTGTCGGCGGCGGTTGCCGTAGTGTTCCTTATCTCAGCGCCGTCATTGGTGACAGCCTTCTTCGTTCCGCATGATGTAGTGAGTGCGGCTATTGTCAATGCCACACCGAGGATTGTGAATTTACCGTATTTTCTCATTTTTCCGTTGGGATATATTTCTTGTATCTTATCTTTTGTTCTATCGCTTGCGCATCGCCTCCGGCACTTATTGCCTTTTTCCACATTTCTATAGCCTTGTCCGTCTCGCCGAGCTTTATATATATGTCACCGGCATGGTCGAGCAGCACGTCGCTGTTTGTGGTGTCGTTGGCAATCGCCTGTTCGATGTATATCTGCGCTTCGGCATATCTCTCCATGCAGAAGAGCACCCAGGCATAGGTGTCGAGGAACGTACTGTTTGTAGGTTCCGCCTTCACCGTCTTGTAGCTCATGTGCTCCGCCTTTGAGAGGTCGCCTCCGCTCACGCTGATGTAATAGGCGTAGTTGTTGAGGCATTCCACATTGTCCTCCTTCCATTGCAGACAACTGTCGAAGGCAGCATAGGCACCGTCGGTGTCACCCTTCTCGTGCAGGATGTTTCCTATATATTCATACATGTCAGAAACGATTGACGGTTCGCTCGTGTCGGTGGCTTGTGCCACACCCTTTCTGAATATGTCGAGAGCCTTTTCGTCCTCCTCCTTCTGTATGTATGCGAAGCCGAGGAAATAATAAAACACCATTTCATCGGGACAATATTCCACTGCCGGTTTGCAGATCTTTATCAGTTCGTCCTTGTCCTCCTTGTCCCATAGCGTGCGTATGAGTTCTATTCTCGCCCCCTTGTTGTCAGGTTCGATTTCGAGAATCCTGTTCAGCGCCGACACCAGACTGTCTTGTGGCATTTTCTTCAGCGACACGTAGGCAGCATAGATTTCCGCTATTTTCGTGTCTTTCTGTTTATGAGAGAGCAGTCTGTTGAAGATGTTCAGGATTTTGGTGCTGTCGCCGCCGGCATCCTCACTCTTAGATATTATATTCCTCAGTATCGTAACCTTCGTATCTGTGGCGGTCTGTGGAGAAACAAGCAGTTGCTCTTCTGTGATATTTGCGATGGAATCGAGCTTTTCAGCCCTGTAGTAGTCCACCATCGACAGCTTTGCCAGTTCGTTTTCCGGTTCCTCTTTCAATACCTTTTCCAGTATCGAGAGAGCCTGCTTCTTCTTGTCGTGCTGCAGGAGCCAGTTGGCTGTCATCACCTGATACGACAAGTCGTTAGGGTATCGGTCCACGAATTTGCGCAGCGTGTTGTATTCCTCCTTCGTCTTTCCCTGCATGGAATAGATGTGCATCTTGGTGAGCACCGTCTTCTCGCTCTCGCCGTCGGCAAGCTCCATCCTCTCCATCGTGTTTATCATCTTGGAGTAGTTCTTCTTCTCGTTATAGAGCTTGAGGAGAATTTCCAGCACCTCCGTGCGGTCAGGGTTGGCGGCATACAGTTTTTCGTAAGACTTTATCGCGTTGTCGTAGTCTTTGGTGCTAATGTATGTCATGGCGAGCCTCTCCAGATATGTGTTGTTGTCGGGGTTCAGCTCCGCCGCCTTCTTGATGTCGGCGATAGCCATCTCCTTGGAGTTCAGCGACTCGTCGTAGTTAGACAGTGCATAATGCACCTCTGCCGCATTGGGGTCTATTCTCTTGCAGTGGAGCAGCAGCATGTAGGCATCGTCGTAGTTTCCGAGCGCCTGCTGCTTTGCCGCTTCCTCATAGAAGTAGCGCAGTCGCAGTTTCGTGTTGAGACAAGTGTCGGCGGATGGTGTGCTTGCCTCCTTGTCGCTTGTCCTGTTTTCAGCGACAATGGTCTTGCTGCCCGAGGCAGTACGCCCCGTGCCGCAGCCTATGAGCGTGGCAACGCCCAGCAATGCCGCCATCGTAATCAATGTGGTATGTCTTGATATTGTCATTTTACTCCCGTGTGTCCGTATCCGCCGGTTCCCCTTTCAGTGTCGTCAAGTTCCTCCACTTCGATGAAATCAGCGTTTTCGTGCTTTGCGATAATCATCTGTGCGATTCTCTCGCCATCGTTCACGATGAAGTCGGTGTCGGAGAAGTTCACGAGCAGCACCTTCAGTTCGCCGCGGTAGTCCGCGTCGATTGTTCCCGGAGTGTTGAGCACCGTGATGCCATGCTTCAGAGCCAGTCCGCTTCTCGGTCTTATCTGTGCCTCGTAGCCAGCCGGCAGCGCCATATACAGCGCTGTAGGAACCAGCATCCGCTGCATCGGCTTCAGCGTTATCGGTTCGTCGATGTTTGCTCTCAGGTCCATGCCGGCGCTCAGAGGCGTGGCATATTCGGGCAGTGGGTGATGTCCCTTGTTTATTATCTTAATTTTAATCATAACTGCAAAAATAACCATTTCCTTATAAATAAACGCCATATAAGTCAATAATTTAGCGTTTTTCAACTAATATCCAATCTTTGCCGTATCGAAACGATGCGTAATTCGCAAATTATTAGTAACTTAGCACCCGAATTCCAAAGGGCTGCCACATTTTGGGCAAGCCAAATCATAAATACGTATTTAATTTGAAGACATTTGAAGAACTTGGTGTCAGCGAAGAGATTCGCCGCGCCATCGCAGAACTGGGCTTTGAATCGCCCATGCCAGTACAGGAAGAAGTGATCCCCTATTTGCTTGGAAACAAAAACGACGTCGTCGCCCTCGCTCAGACCGGAACGGGCAAGACGGCAGCATACGGTATACCTGTGTTGCAGAAGATAGATCCATCCGACCGTTCCACACAGGCGCTCATCCTGTCGCCGACACGCGAACTATGCCTGCAGATTTCCGACGACCTGAATGACTTCGGCAAATATATCGGCGGACTCAACGTGGTGCCGGTGTATGGCGGCACGTCGATACAAAACCAGATACACTCGCTCAGACACGGCGCCCAGGTTATCGTTGCCACACCGGGACGACTCATCGACCTGATGAACCGCGGTGCAGCGAAGCTCGACAACGTGAAGAACGTGGTGCTCGACGAGGCAGACGAGATGTTGAACATGGGATTCTCTGAGAGCATAAATGAAATCTTTGACGGCATGGAGTCGGGCGACCGCAACACTCTGCTCTTCTCTGCCACCATGAGCAAGGAGATAGAGAAGATAGCCCAGAACTATCTACACGACGCCAAGGAAATCGTGGTGGGTAGCCGCAATGAGGGAGCCGAACACGTGAATCACATATACTATATGGTAAACGCCAAGGACAAATATCTCGCCCTGAAGCGTATCGTGGACTACTATCCCAAGATCTACGCCATCATCTTCTGCCGCACGAAGAAAGAGACCCAGGAGATTGCCGACAAGCTGATACACGACGGATACAACGCCGAATCGCTGCATGGCGACCTGTCGCAGCAGCAGCGCGACCTGACGATGCAGAAGTTCCGTCAGCATCTCACGCAGTTGCTCGTGGCTACCGACGTGGCAGCCCGCGGACTCGACGTCGACGACCTGACACACGTCATAAACTACGGACTGCCCGATGATATCGAGAGCTATACCCACCGAAGCGGACGAACGGGAAGAGCCGGCAAGAACGGCACTTCGATAGCCATCGTCCATACCCGTGAGCGCGGAAAGATGCGTGCCATAGAGAAGGTGATACAGAAAGATTTCGTGGAGGGAAAGATTCCTACAGCCGAGGAGATATGCAAGAAACAGCTCTATAAGGTGATGGACCAGATAGTGAAGGCCGACGTGAATGAGGAGGAGATCGAACCGTTCATGGCAGACATCAACCGCTATTTTGAATATGTAGACAAGGAGGATATAATAAAGAAGATCGTCAGCATGGAGTTCGGCAAGTTCCTTGCCTATTATGCTGATGCTCCGGAGATTCTTCCGCCGTCGGCATCATACCGTGGCGACCGCAAGGAACGCTCTACCCGTAAGCGCGGCGAAGGCGGCAAGCGCGAGCCCCACAAGGCGGAGCCGGGATACCAGAAACTCTTCATCAATCTCGGCAAGACCGACGGTTTCTATCCTGGAGAGATAATGCAGTTCCTCAACCGCAATATCAAGGGCCGTCAGGAAGTGGGACATATCGACCTGCTCGACCGCATCTGCTACATCGAGGTGCCTGAGAAGGATGCCACCAAGGTGATGCGTGCCATCGACGGCACTACATACAAGGGACGCAGTGTGCGCTGTAATGACGCTGACGATACCGGACGCCCAACCGGCAAGCAGTCGGGCCGCGGCTCGCGAGGACAGGCAGGAAAATCATCCGACCGCCCCACAAGAGGCAGGAAAAAACGCGATGAAAACGATGATTTCGGTAAGTTTGAGAATAAATCGAAGCGTAAGAACAACAAGGCAGACAACGGTGGTTTCAATGACAACGGCAATGAAAGCGACTGGCGCCAGTTCTTCCGTCAAGACGATGTGAAGCTCGTAGGCGAAGAGCCGGATTTCTCTGAAGAGGGATGGGCACGCCGTCGTCCGAAGAAGAGCTGATACTCTCTCTCTCCGTATTACAATATGTTGCGGAGCTTGATTTAGTCCCCAATCGACCAGATGACCGTTAGGAGCTTAATTGATACAATTCGCCCCATCTTGTATAGGTCCTCGTCTTACCGAAGGCCATTCAAGATGGGGCGATTTGTATTCAGTCAGCCGAACAGTCCGGCGATGGTAGGCTTTTTGGCTATCGTGCTCGATATCCTTATTGTCCAAGCACCACAGTTCTGCCTAATGTTCTGAGGCAGGATGTTGGAGTCGCGCATTTTGCGAAGCCATTCTCTGAGTGGTCTTCCCGGGTGAGCCTGTTCGTCGGCAAGCAGTCCGGCTTTGGCAAGTTCGCGGTTAGCTTCCATTTCATTAATCTCTTCCTTTCCCGAGCGAATCATGTATTCATCCAATACCTTGATCACTCCACTGATATTTTCCCTGGTAGTAGTCATAACATCATATATTTTAAGTTGATAAGAAAACTACTACAAAAATAGGCATTTTAAATGATAAGTTGTTTGAAAAACTTGTAAATCAATGACTATTTAATACTAATGTAAACATTATTGCTTTCAAAGTGTATATTTATTTAGAGAATAAACAGAAAATTTCTATTTTCCCCTCATCCGTCTGTGATGATCAGTAATGTCTTTCCCAAGCGTACCTTGTTTTTTTGTAAGACCTATATTTACCGTTTTTTTGTTTTAAGGTATATGATATTGATATCAAACACGTCATAAAGATATGCCAGAATCTTCTTGTTTATTTCATCTTGGTAATTGTTTTTATAACCATAATTCCAAATCAGATAATCAGAATCCTTTATTACTGTAAATCGGTCAATTACAGGAGTACCGCAAAACACTCCGGGGAATGTGGAATAAACAGGGTAATGCATAATGGTTGAATCTGAGACAATGTCGAATACCTCTTTTATCGGAATGTGGTTTACAGAATCCTTCCTTTGCAGCATGTCTTTTGAGTTGTTCAAGCCTTGGTAACTTATATATTCACCGTTCTCTTTCACTGTTAGAATCCAGAAATTATGCTGCGAGAAGAAAATAAACGGTGAATTAAGTTTCTTTTTCAAACCATGTTTCTTTATAACATCCCATAGTCTGGAGAAGCGGTTCTCGGATTTGACTTTTTCTATAAATGAAGCCGAATATGAGTTTGTTGCCATCAACATGTTGAATGTGGCAACAAGTAGGAACAGATATAGATAATGTTTAGACTTTTCCATCAGAAAATTAATTTGGTTATATTCTCATCAAGGATAACACTCCAAAATGAGCTAATGATATTGTTTATATATTCTTCATCCTTATATTGGAAATTTGAACTCCATGTGATATCTGGAATCCTACTGCTTTTGTCGGATATTATGAAACAAGTCGAAGAAATACTATGTTCACTTTTGCAGGAAACCGGTTCGATGACAAATGTGTCGTTGTCTAACAAATCGAATACGTCATCTATTTGTTTACTGCGTATTATTCTTTTCTTGAGAAACACATCTGTGCCATTCATTCCTTGATATGTTTCATAATATGTATCCTTTTTGATGCATACAATCCAGAATGTGTTATCATAAACGGCATAAGGGTAGTGCTTCAATTCATTAAGGAAAGGTTTGTCTTTTGTTAACCTGTCGAGTCTATGCAGACAAGATTCCTTGATTGAGCATCCAAAATTGTTTTGAACAGAGTCGCATTGTGCGTAACTGCTCACAAACAAATGCAGAAATAGTAAAAAGGAAAGTACTCTTTTCATTTATCCGTATTTCTTTAGTAATGTTCAAACAGATTATCATTCATCAGTATTGAGTCGCCCACGATGAAGGTCTTCACCTCTCCGTTCGGCTTCTTTATGATGCACATGCTTTCTCGCATGTACTGGTTGCGGCCGTTGGAAGACTGTGTGGCAGACTCTGTGAAATATTTATTAGTCTTTTGGTCGTTTATGAGATCATCAACAGAAGATTGCAGGAAAACCGTCTTCCCCTTCATGTGGCAATGATACACAGGGCTTGTCTTTAGTGTCCATCTGAAGTGAGGAATCCTGCATCCTGTAAAAGTGGTGTCTTTAACATAAGCGCTCTGTGTAGAATCTATAATGCCGCTATAGTTAGGGCTGATAACGTAAACGTCACAGGTCTTCTTGTAAAAGAGACAGAAATCCAGCAAAGATGCTGTAGTCAGAACAAAAGATTTGTTCTTTTTGTTTGCTATATATTCATTCACGGCCTTCTGCACCTGTGGGTCTATCCTTTCTGCGTCAATGCAGAAGGCGTCAAAGGTGTGCCGGGAATCCACGCATCCTACAGTTAAGCAGGTTATGGTGAAGAAAAACAAGATGCGTTTCAAAATCATGATGTATTATATATTAATATGTGAGACTGTCGTTTCAATATTAAGGCTTGAACTGTATGTCTGATGATATGTTGACTATTTTCCTTGGAAAATCAGACTTTAACGAATTGTTAACCTGAAACCGTATTTCTTTATTTATGAGCACTTTTTCAACGACTTCCGAACACTCCAGATACCAGCTGATAGGATTGTCTCTTTGGATATCGGAAGATAGCCCGGTGCCGTTGTTGGAAAGCAATTTGTCAAGAGACGACTGAATATAGACATCGTGTTCTCCAATCGAGAAGTACAATGTAGGGTATTTATTGATTGCAGAAATGCCCTTCTCCATATCGTCCTTTACAATATCGAATCCCCAAAGATCTTTTTCTACCGATGGATTTTCATTAATGATGCCCTTTATATAAGGTCCTATTATGAAACAACATCCATCCAGATAGGAATCTTTGATTTTGGATATAAAGTTGTCGTAAGTCAACAAGAGGAAAGAACTTGTAGTGTCATTTTTTTGAATATAAGATTTGACTATCTCAATGACTTGAGGGTCAAAGGCGTTGATATCAATCTTATACATTGATTGTGAATTTGCTGTATATCCTTTAATAAGGAAAATAATCAGCAGGAATGCTCTGATGCTTTTACCAATTAATTTTTCTGACATAATCATAGAAACTGTATTTACCTGTTTTTCACTTATGTTTTTACATAGTGATATGAATTAAGGTTGTTTTTGCAATATTCGGAAAAATAATTGAGATTTGCAAATAAATCATGGAAAATCGTCAAAACTGTCAGATTGTCTGGTTTTCTGCTGTAATATTCTGACATACAGATAGTTGACTGTCATGCGATTGTCAGGCAATTGTCTGGATGGTTTGCTGATGAGAGGAATTGTCAGATGGATGGAATTGCATGCGTTGGCTGAACTCCGTAAATGGGAATGTATCGGGCAGGTATCGGAAACCAAATCTGCCCATCCGGGGCAAGCAGCGTGCCCATGATGAGAAAGCTGCTTACCCCAGTTGGGCAAGCAGCGTGCCCGATTTTAACCAGAATCGGTCATTAGAATTAAGTGGGCACTAAATTGATTCCGCCAACGAGTCAAATTATCCTGTTAAGGATATTGACTGGTTTAATAATTTAAGGCTTAACATGGCCAATTCTTTAAATTAAAAGAAGATGAAAAATATATTTATTGCATTCTTTATTTTCACAATAATTAGTTGTTGCAGCTGGTCTACGACAATATGTGTTATAAACAAGTCAAGAAATAATTATCTTGGATGTTATTCCTATACCGATTCTTTTGGCAATAACAATATGGGGTATGACAATATTGCAGAATTTGACACATGCAAGCAGAAATCACTTGAATGGCTTAGATTTGCACATAAATATTGTCACAAAGGCGATACTTTATATTTAAAATTCCAAACACGAAGTCTTGACGAGATTTTTGAAAAATCAATAGACGGGAAAGTACGTTTCTTTTTTATCAAGGATAGTGTCTATCTGAATACCCCTTGGGATTCAATCGTAAAATATCAAATATGTGATAAAAAATATATATTCAACAAAAAAGAATTTAATCAGATCGGACAGAAGATTGTATTAAAGTAATCAGAAATTACAGGAGACCATGGTAAATATACTATTTCATTAGTGTCCCGTTAAAATCAGGACACTAATGATGGAAAATATGAAAACAAGCATCCGATGATAGTTGTAGGTCTTGAAACAGAACGGAAGATGAAGGATTTTGGATTGAAAGGCATTGATTTTGATAATGTTTATGGCTGATAATGTATTATCAGGAAAATGTATATGGAGGAATAAAGCACATTTTCTTGCCGCCAAATGTTTCAGTCTGCAATATTTTTTTTACCTTTGCACGCATAACATTTGTTAGTAAGACAAACAAACATATTAAAAGATATCTATAAACGTTATGATTCTTTTTTTCAGAACTCCTTCAAAGAGCGTGATAGCAACACAGGTTGACCATCAGCTCGACAGCAATGAGATTAACGAACTTTGTTGGCTCTTCGGAGACGCCGTGCTCGAAAAGGCAGACAGCCTCGAGGGTTTCTTCGTGGGACCACGCCGTGAAATGATTACTCCTTGGAGTACGAATGCCGTTGAGATAACACAGAACATGAATCTCCACGGCATTTCGCGTATTGAGGAGTATTTCCCCGTGAGCTCGGCCGACGCTGACCACGACCCGATGCTGCAGCGCATGTACGACGGCATCGGACAGGACGTGTTCACCGTAAATCACGAGCCGGAGCCTATCAAGCGCATCGACAACCTCGAGGAGTATAACGAGCAGGAAGGTCTTGCCCTCTCGCCAGAGGAAATAGAATACCTGCACAAAATCGAGAAGCAGCTGGGCAGACCGCTGACCGACTCTGAGGTGTTCGGCTTCGCACAGATCAACTCGGAGCACTGCCGCCACAAGATTTTCGGCGGTGTGTTCATCATCGACGGCAAGGAGATGGAAAGCTCGCTCTTCGCCATGATCAAGAAGACGACAAAGGAGAACCCCAACAAGATTCTCTCGGCATACAAGGACAACGTGGCGTTCTCGCAGGGACCGGTTGTGGAGCAGTTCGCACCGGCAGACCAGTCTACGTCTGACTACTTCCAGGTGAAAGACGTGGAGAGCGTCATCTCGCTGAAGGCCGAGACACACAACTTCCCTACGACAGTGGAGCCTTTCAACGGTGCCGCTACGGGTACGGGCGGTGAGATCCGCGACCGTATGGGCGGTGGTGTAGGCTCATGGCCTATCGCCGGAACAGCGGTTTACATGACAGCCTATCCTCGTCTGAAGGAAGACGAGCTGAGCCTCAAGGCAAGCAAGGTGGCACGTGGCGAAGACGCCGCCAAGGAATACACCGGCGAGCGCGACTGGGAAGACATCATGCCGGTGAGAAACTGGCTGTATCAGTCGCCAGAACAGATTCTCATCAAGGCATCAAACGGCGCTTCCGACTTCGGAAACAAGTTCGGCCAGCCGCTCATCTGCGGTTCGGTGCTCACATTCGAGCATCAGGAGCCTACCACTACCGACGAGGCAGAAACGAAATATGCCTACGACAAGGTGATCATGCTTGCCGGCGGTGTGGGCTACGGCACCAAGCGCGACTGTCTGAAGAAAGAACCACAGAAGGGCAACAAGGTTGTCGTTGTGGGTGGCGACAACTATCGCATCGGTCTCGGTGGAGGTTCGGTATCATCAGTAGACACCGGCCGCTACAGCAACGGCATCGAGCTGAACGCCGTGCAGCGTGCCAACCCGGAGATGCAGAAGAGAGCCTACAACCTCGTGCGCGCTCTCTGCGAAGAGGACACCAACCCTGTTGTCAGCATCCACGACCACGGATCGGCAGGTCATCTGAACTGTCTGTCGGAGCTGGTTGAGGAATGTGGTGGACGCATCGACATGACCAAACTGCCTATCGGCGACAAGACGCTGTCGGCAAAGGAGATAATAGCCAACGAGAGCCAGGAGCGCATGGGACTGCTCATCGACGAGAAGCACATCGAACACGTGCGCAAGATTGCCGAGCGCGAGCGTGCTCCGCTGTATGTTGTCGGCGAGACTACCGGCGACGCACACTTCTCATTCGTGCAGGGCGACGGTGTGAAGCCTTTCGACCTGGATGTGGCTCAGATGTTCGGACACTCTCCTGTGACATACATGAACGACGTGACAGTGGAACACCACTATCAGGACGCCACATACTCTCTGAAGTCTATCGACGAATACGTGGAGCGTGTGCTCCAGCTGGAGTCGGTGGCATGTAAGGACTGGTTGACCAACAAGGTGGACCGCTCCGTAACCGGCAAGATCGCCCGTCAGCAGTGTCAGGGCGAGATACAGCTGCCACTCTCCGACTGTGGTGTAGTGGCTCTCGACTACCGCGGCCACAAGGGTATCGCAACAGCTCTCGGACACGCTCCGCAGGCTGGACTCGCCAACCCGGAGGCAGGTTCGGTATTGTCGGTGGCTGAATCACTGACCAACATTGTGTGGGCTCCGCTCGCCGACGGCATGGACAGCCTCAGCCTGTCGGCAAACTGGATGTGGCCCTGCCGCTCACAGAAGGGCGAGGACGCCCGTCTCTATGCTGCAGTGAAGGCGCTCAGCGACTTCTGCTGCGCTCTCCACATCAACGTGCCTACAGGAAAAGACTCTCTGTCGCTCTCTCAACAGTATCCTAACGGCGAGAAGATCATCTCTCCGGGAACTGTCATCGTGACGAGCGGCGGCGAAGTGAGCGACGTGCGCAAGGTGGTATCGCCGGTGGTAGTGAACGACAAGAATTCTTCTATCTATCATATCGACTTCTCGTTCGACGAACTGATGCTCGGCGGAAGTGCTTTCGCACAGAGCCTCGGCAAGGTTGGCGACGACGTGCCTACGGTGAAGAACCCGGAATATTTCGCTGACGCATTCAACGCCGTGCAGGAGATGATAAAGAGGGGCTGGATAATGGCAGGCCACGACATCAGCGCCGGTGGTCTCATCACCACACTGCTTGAGATGTGTTTCGCCAACACCAAGGGCGGTATGCACATCAACCTGCACGACATAGCAGGCGACGACGTGGTGAAGATGCTCATGGCTGAGAACCCGGGAGTGGTGGTACAGATTTCTGACGACCACAAGCAGGAGTTCAAGGAATTCATGGACGAGGCAGGCGTAAGCTTCGCCAAGATCGGATACCCTACTCCTAAGGAGCGCACCATCACGGTGAAGGCTGGCGACTACAAGCATGAGTTCGACATCGACAAGCTGCGCGACGTATGGTATAAGACTTCTTATCTGCTCGACCGCGACCAGAGCATGAACGGATGTGCTGCAGAGCGCTACAACAACTATAAGGAGGAGAAGCTGGAGATGAAGTTTAACAAAGACTTCACCGGCAAGCTCGAGCAGTATGGCATCTCTGCCGACCGCCGCACGGCGTCTGGCGTGAAGGCTGCCATCATCCGCGAGAAGGGAACAAACGGTGAGCGCGAAATGGCTTACTCTCTGTATCTCGCCGGATTCGACGTGAAGGACGTGATGATGACCGACCTCGTGAGCGGCCGCGAGACTCTGGAGGATGTCAACATGATTGTGTTCTGCGGTGGATTCTCTAACTCCGACGTGCTCGGTTCTGCCAAGGGATGGGCAGGTGCATTCCTCTTCAACCCTAAGGCAAAGGAGGCACTAGACAAGTTCTATGCCCGTGAGGACACCCTGTCGCTCGGTATCTGCAACGGATGCCAGCTGATGGTGGAACTCAACCTCATCAACCCTGAGCACAAGCAGCGCGCACGCATGCTCCACAACAAGTCGCACAAGTTCGAGAGCAACTTCCTCTGTCTCACCATACCGGAGAACAACAGCGTGATGTTCAATACTCTGAGCGGCAACAAGCTGGGTATCTGGGTGGCCCACGGCGAGGGCAAGTTCTCGCTGCCTGAGGCTGAGTCGGAATACAATGTGATTGCCAAGTACAGCTACGCCGGATATCCTGGCAACCCTAATGGTTCGGACTACAACGTGGCTGGTATCTGCTCTAAAGACGGCCGCCATCTGGCTATGATGCCTCACTTGGAGCGCGCCATCTTCCCATGGCAGAACGCCTGGTATCCTGCCGACCGCCGCAACGACGACGTGACGCCATGGATCGAGGCATTCGTGAACGCACGCAAGTGGATTGAGAACAAGACGAAGTAAGAGGAAAAGAATCTTACGGACGGAACCGCAGCGCGCGGAATGACCGCACTACGGTTCTACTGACATAAGGAAACGACAACCCTCCCCTCGAAGGCTAACACACTGAGGGGAGGGTTCTTTTAATAATACAAGATATGAACCTGTATCTGACCTTTTTCAAGACTTTCTTCAAGATAGGACTGTTCACCCTCGGTGGCGGATATGCCATGATTCCGATTATCGAGAAGGAGGTGGTGGACAACTACAAATGGATAAAGAGGGAAGACTTCATCGACATCATCGCCATAGCACAGAGCTGTCCGGGAGTGCTCGCCATAAACATGAGCGTGTTCATCGGCTATAGGCTGAAGAAACTGCCCGGCGCCCTCGTGACGTGTCTTGCCACGGCACTGCCCTCGTTTATCATCATACTGCTCATCGCGATGTTCTTCCATCAGTTTGAACACAACAAGGTGGTGGAGGCGATGTTCCGCGGAATACGCCCTGCCGTGGTGGCTCTCATTGCCGCCCCTACATTCAAGCTGGCGAAGTCGGCTAACGTTACGCTTAACAACTGCTGGATTCCGATCGGATGCGCCTTGGCGATATACCTAATGGGAATATCACCGATATTGATAATACTGCTTGCCGGAATATGCGGATATGTCTACGGACAATATATCAAGCCCACGGAATAAAAATAATATTATGCTATACCTGAAACTATTCATAACGTTCTTCCAGATAGGACTCTTCGGATTTGGCGGCGGCTACGGTATGCTGTCGCTGATACAGACGGAGGTGGTACACAACCATCACTGGCTCACGACAGCGGAGTTTACCGACATCGTGGCGATAAGCCAGATGACACCGGGACCGGTGGGAATAAACTCGGCTACCTACTGCGGATACACGGCGGCTCACAATGCCGGATACGGCGAGGGAATGTCGGTGCTCGGAAGCGTGACGGCAACGACGGCTCTGGTATTGCCGTCGCTGATACTGATGATACTGATAGCGAAGATGTTTCTGAAATATATGAGCACCACTCCCGTGCAGAGCGTGCTCAGCGGACTGCGTCCTGCCGTGGTGGGACTGCTCGGCGCTGCCACATTGCTGCTGCTGTCGAAAGAGAACTTCAGCACTCCCGACATCAACCCATGGCAGTTCGGCATCAGCTGCTTCCTGTTCATCGCCACTTTCATAGGCACATACTTCATGAAGATAAACCCGATAAAGATGATAGTATATGCAGCTTTTGCAGGACTGGTGCTGCTGTATTAACCCCAATCGGTCATTAGGGCTTTGTCTGATGACCGATTCGGGGTTACTATTGTCCGCCTCCGGCTATAGCTTTATCACCATAGCCAATCCATCGGGCGACACACCGATCTGCACCTTCTGTTCATCGTCAGAAGGCACCACGCCGTCAACCTTCTTTTTTTTCTTTCCGGCAATCTTCTCCACTATCCAATAGCCAGCCTCGGCAGACAGATAACCGATTGCCGCTCCTGCCGCCACGTCTCCCCAACGATGACGGTTGCGGCGCACGCGGTCTACTGCCGTTGCCGTAGCCACTGCATATCCTGCAACGCTGATCCAGGGACTCACCTTGCCATATTCCTTATGCAGCACCGTAGCGCCACAGAAAGCCACTGCCGTGTGACCAGAAGGGAAAGAACGGTTGTCTGTGCCGTCGGGACGGCGTGAGTGGATAGTATGCTTCAGAGCGTATGTCGTGCCGGCACAGAGAAGAAAAGTGGCTCCAGACTTATATATGCGCTGTTCCCACGAACTACGGCTCGGCACGCCAGCCATCTTGAGGATAAACGAAGCTGCCATCGGAGTATATTGCAACACATCATCGATACCGTCGCCGTGGTATCTTTTGTCTTGTGCCGTAGCGCCAAGGCAGACGCTGAAGGCAAAGAATAGTAAGATCAGTTTGTTTCTCATGTCGGCAAAGATAGTGCAAAAAACTGATTAAGCGAGAGAAATGGGAATTTATTCACATTTCCGAGCGAGAAGTTTTTATCCAAATCGAGAGCAATGCAAAATAAATTCATTAATTTTCATTGCCGGAATGCTACATACCAATATATATGAATAAAATAAGCCCGGCACAATACCGGGCTCATTAGTATAAAGAAGTTGATCAGATATTTATCTTACCACGATTTTCTTGCGCCAGTTCACCGACTATTAGCATAGACTCAGGTGACTGCGGCTGTATAATCTTTCTGTTGATTAAACTCAAAATACAAACAAGGTCTAATGACCGATTTGGATTAAAATTGGGCACGGTGCTTGCCCAACTGGGGCAACGTGCTTGCCCATCATGGGCACGGTGCTTGCCCCTGTTGGGCAGATTTGCTGTCAGGCGTCTGCCCAATAAGCTAATGTTGTAACACACATATTCCTGTTTTCAGAATTCTGCCAACGCATGCCATTCCTGCAGTCTGAATTACTCACAGCTGGCATTCCTTTCATCTGACGATTCCTTACATCTGACGATTCCTCACACTTGACGATTCCTTTCATCAGCAAACCATCCAGACAGTTGGCTGACAATCGCCAGGCAGCCAACTATCTGTCTGTCAGAATATTACAACAAAAAACCAGACAATCTGACAGTTTTTCGGCAATTCTTGGTTTTACTGAAAATCAGTGCTATTCGGCCGTATCGAAGCGATTCAGAAAGTGAAAAACACCATAACGTTTTTTTCGCTTAAGATTTCTTTGTATTCGTTTAAATTTGCAAAGGGTCGAACCAGCATTGCGCTGCAAGTTGGTTGCCCCCATTGCATCAGATAATCCTAACGAAACAAATTCATCTAAGCGATTATGAAAGAAAACCATTACTCACACCCCAACTTCTCACCGCCTCAGGTGGCGAGAGGCAAGCAATGTCAGAGCACGCCGCCTTGGCAGCGTAGACTTCTGGCGTTCTCATGTAGGTATGCTTCTCTTCCTTGATATGATTGATGCAGCAACAACCGTGTCCGAATCTTGTGGCGGTGGTGGTTCTGCTCCGTCCTCTGGTTGGGGCAAGGATGATGACGAAGACGAACGTGTGAGGGCTCGCAGATGCCTCCAGATGGCTCATGCCATGTGCAAGCCACCGCAGAAAAGACGTTCATTCCACCGTTAAACAAATCCCACATATCAATGAGAAGAACAAAACATGTAGAAGAACTCATCAAAGATGACGAGCAGAAGCCTGACTTCGATGACATGATGAACGAAGTCCAGGAAGAGATTGAAGAGCATGATGCCGAGGATGCTGTTGTCAGTCGTGCGCCTGAACTCAGGCAGTTGAGTGAGAACATTGACAAAGCGACCAACACTTGGATCAATGCAACTCTTCAACTGGAGTCTGCCATCCGTAAGTACAATTCAGCTCAGACTGCTCTTGGCAAGGCCGTTGACACTATCAGTGGTAAGGTTGACACCATCAACACCCACATCGACAATGTTCTGAAGGATGCCCCAACCAAGTTGAAGGTTTCAGTCAGAGTCGATGATGTTGACAGGAAGAAGATTCAGGACATGTTCGACAAACAACATGAATGGATGACCACTCAGATGCAGAAGCATATCCGACAAGTCAATGACATGTTCTATGAAGAGCGCAAAAGGGTTCAGGAGAGGTACAAGGAGTACGATGGAACATACCTCGGTCACTATGTGCAGTATATCTTCTGGTTTTTCTTCACCATAGGTCTCTTCATGTTCGGTCTGGGAATCTTCCTAATGCTCGACAGCCACTACCATTGGACGAAGTAATCTAATGTTCCCCAACATGCCTTGTGGGATTCATTTTGGGAACAACAAACCCACTGGCAATCGGCATTTCTGCTGAAAATCAGTGGGTCTATTTGTTTTGTTGTCAATCTTGATAAGATTGCACTATGGGTAGTTTAACGTTTCTTAAAATGAACGACACCAATGAACTTTGATATATTATATGTCGGTTCTATACATATACTTTCTTTGAATAAGCTTTATTTCTTCGTAAGTATATCCAAATTCATTCTGCCAGAGTTCTATGTAAAATTTTCCAATCTCTTTTCTTTTCTCACCTTCAGCAAGCAAAATTAGATTATATGAATTGTTTACCATATAATCAAATGCTTCTTGGTTATTGGAGATTCCCTTAAGAATGTTTATGATTTTATTTATGTCCTGGTAATGAGGACGATAGAAAACAGCTTGTTTCTTAGTTAATCCTAAATACCAAGTCGCTTTCTCTAAATATGTTGCAGCATCATGCTTTATGTAATTCCATTCAGAATCAGTCGCATAACTGGCAAAGTATTCAAGCAGGAAATAAAATGCAAGTTGCTGTTCATCAGTTAATCTGTCATATGGAGGATATGCTTTCTTTCCACGTCCATTTTTGGGAGCAGAAGTACAAATAATATCAGCATTGTCAACATGAATAACGCTGATTTGAGGCTGTATATAATTTTTATTCATATTATAGATATAAGTTCCTTCCATATGCTGCAAACCACGTGTTTCCACATTCCATACACTCAAATTCATTGTCTGAAAATCCATAAGAAACATCACGATTTCCACAACAAGGACACCTGCGTGATGTTTTTACAGGTTTATCAGGGAAGTTGTAATATTCTATACACTCTTGAACATCCGCATCACAATACTTGTCAGTGTAAGCATTCGTTTCTTCAACAAGTATTGTTACCATTTTATTCCACAATCCGTCCTTCTTTGCTTTATTGACAAATTCCATGTTACGTGCATAGGAATACATCACATGCATGAATTCTCTAGCGATTGGAGAGTCATAGCCTTCACAGAATAATGGTATATTTGCATTATCTCCCAATGCATTATCTAATTGTTGTTTATACTCTGTCTTAAATGTACTAAGAATATCTTCTTTTTCTTTTTCTGAAAGTTCATCAGAGGAAGGGGTTGACAGATATGAGCATTTTTGAGTTGTAGTATATGCAGAAGAAAAGTGTCTTTTACTCTCTTTAGCCTCTTTCATTGCTTCTTTTAACCAACTCATACCAATATATATAGCTGTATTTTCTCTTTTTGCATGAGTATGAGCCACTTCCTCTTCAATACCACTCTCCAACATTGAAAATGCCTTATGTTCCCCTAAAGCATCAACCATTCTTGTTAATGTTGCTAATGTATTACTTTTTATGTCATTCCAATCTGGGATGTCATTAGCATGAGACATTCTTGTAAAAGAATCAATGATTTCTTTTATTTCAAAGTCGTGAAGTTTCTTTAAATCTCTATCGATAAGAGAGGATTCTATTGCCTTCGCTTTTTGGGGGTTATTCGTCTTCCACCTGTCCCAATAAGACTGTACTGGTTTCTTAACAGGTTTTAATGTTGATTGAGAACCTGATGATGGAGAAGTGCCTCTTGATGTGATGTTCGTGAAATTCTTATCAACCTCACTGTTTTGGTCTGCCTTGTTTTTCATAAGGACAACAACCAAAATTACTATTATTATAATTAAAACGGCAACCATAATATATATTCTTTATGAGATTATCTCTATTTCATAAGTCTGCAATAAAGTGTCTTCGTTTCCGTGAACATGGTTATAAAAGGCGGCTTTTCTATCTGAAGACAATGTACCATTTATAATCGCTTGATTATTCTTGATAAACGACTTATAATACATCTCTGTATGATCATCAACAGTAATATGTGCGCCCTTATCCTGAATCGATAAATAGTTCACATATGACAATCCCATAATTTGATAAGCGTACGTTTCCATAGTACCATTGGGCAACATACCACTTACCCTTTCAAAAATAAGTTCATCATATGTTGAAGATACATAACATAATTGTTTGCAAAGAGTTATATATTGCTTTGTATCATATGGTATATTCCCCTTTTCCATCTCTCTTCTTGCCTTCAAAAGATAGAATTGGGTGAAGTAAAACACCATTCTTTGCATGTTATTCATTGACTGAGGGTTGAAATTTTTAGTCAATGTGTAGAAGAAAGCCTGAGAAAGAATAAAGTACGATTTGCATCCCCAGAATTGGTCATGTTCCATTGCTGCATCTTTTGCGAGCATATCGCTAAAATATTTGAAGTTAGCGTCATTCCCACTAAAATGTGCGTCCACAACATTCTTTGCCAGACGTTCTTCTGTTTTTAAATTTCCCATTGAAGAAACCTGAGGCTGTGAAACAGGTTTCTGAGTCTTGGTTTCATTGTTGGAATTATTGGTATTCTTTGTTGTTGATGTGGTAGAAGTTGAGGTACATATAATATCGCAGCCTTCTATCTCAACAACATGTATGCTTGGTTTTTGATAATTCTGTTTCATACTGATATTATTAAAATATTTATTTCTTGAATCTAATTTGCAGATTAAGTCTTATATATACATCGCCATCTTCTTCTCTAAACAGCGACCCGAAATTATGTCTTGCTCGACTACCACGTTCAAAACGAGTGTTATGGTAGAGGTAATCTTCAACATCGTTTCGGTTATAGAAATGATAGCAAACGATCTCGCCATCCTTTCTGACAACGAGATAACCACCATTGGCATCATACCGACCTTTCCATTCTTTTGAAGGTGTCATGCCAAGTGCTGCATCAAGAAGAAGAACCTTCATCTTATGCTCATAGAATGCGACAATATCATTTCCTGTAAAGCCGAAAGGATTCTTTGCTGCAACCATTTCAACAGCCCCCTTTATCATCGATGTTGCATTTGGCATACTGTCAACGACAAGACACTCTGCAATAAATTCAGGCATACAACTATCAAGGAACAAGAGGTTGTTCTTGAATGTTTGATGCTCCACATCGCTGTAAACAAATCGTCCACCACGATCAACGATTTCCTTCATGCGAGGTAGATGATCCTTGATAGAATTGATGCTTGTAATATCCTCGTCTGACAAGCTAACCCCTTCAATCTTGTACAGTATGTTTGTTGGCAAACCTGCATTGAGCAAAGTCGATGCACTACCGAGCTGCGACTTGATGCTAAATCCCAAATTAGGAGTCATGTTTGTACGAAGGTCATGGATAACAATGTGAATGTCAGCCTTATCGCTTGAAGGAGCTTTCAGCAATGTGCATCCAATCTCGTTCATAAAAGCCTCAGAAGCAGGTATCTCAAAAGATCGAGAACCCCCACTTTTAATCTCTGCCAACAACGACTCTGATTCTTGGACGAAACGATTCATTGATATGCGAGCATACTCATGACCGTCTTCATCTATGACCACAATGTGTTGGTCTGTGTTGGGACGATATTCGTATCGTTTGCTTTCTTCTCTGATGATATTGAGTATAGGATAATACAACTCAAGTTTGTTCATATCGGCATCACCGGCATGAACTTTACCGTCACCAAGAAGTTTGAAGAGCGTATATATTTCGCTCCATTCACCTTTATTTCCTGATAATGCCATAGTCATTTAAGGTTTTAAGTAACTGTTCTGCTGTCGCCTGAATAGCTGGTACGGCAACACTATTGCCAAACTGCTTGTATGCTGAAGCATCAGCAACAACAATCTTGAAATTGTCTGGATAACCTTGAAGGCGAGCCCATTCACGAGGAGTCATCTTTCTGATGCCCTCTTTGTTGATCTCACCTTTTATATTTGTTGTTGGTGTAAGGTCAGTCTGACGGAAGTCAAGGACTAAGTTACACTCTCTTCCCATGCCACCACATACAATGGCATTGGCAACTGCATTGTCATCAATGATTTTGTAGCCGAAGCCGTGACCTGCTGCTTCATGTCTTGCTCTATGTCTTCTCAGTGTTTCAACATAGGTTTCTGACAAATAGTATTTTGCAGGTACAGGTTCTTTCTCACGGACATCAAGCCAACATGGAATATCCTTATGCCTTTCTGGGTATACAAAATCTTCTTTTTTGATACCCAAATCCTTGCGAAAACCAACGATGTAAATACGTTCACGGTGTTGTGGTACACCATAGTGCATCGCATTAAGAATTTGAGGATCAGGCACAACATATCCAACTTCATCAAGGGTATTCAGGATAGTTTCAAGTGTCTTGCCCTTATCATGAATAGCCAAGCCCTTAACATTCTCCAAGAAGAATGCTTTTGGCTGATGACGTCTAAGTATCTCTGCTACATCAAAGAACAATGTTCCTCTTGTCTCTGCAAAGCCCCTTCGTTTACCTGCAAGTGAGAATGCTTGACAAGGGAATCCAGCGCAAAGAATATCGAAATCCTTGGGAATCTTATTCTTCGTGCTTTCCTTGGTAATGTCACCAAAGGGAACATCACCATAGTTCTCATAGTATGTTCGTTTGGCTTGTTCATCCCATTCTGAGGAAAAAACGCATTCTCCACCAAGGTTTTGGAAAGCCATTCTAAAGCCGCCAATACCTGCAAAGAGGTCTATGAATTTGAATTTTGGATTCTTGGGCCCAGGGAATGGAGCTTGAAACAAGTCTGGAAACAAGTAGTGCTGAAATGCGTTTGCAGAATCAGCCACCATGCCTTCGTAGCTCTTTTTCTCTGACTTCTCACCACGAATGAACTCATACCAAAGGTTGAGAATATCCTCAGCTTTGTCACGATATGGCAAAACTACTCCCTTCCTATCAAGTTGCAGGTAGTGAGTAATCAATGCTGCTTGTTCAATGAAAGGAATGATGTTGCCCTCTTCATCAAGGGTTTCTTCACCATAGATTTCCATTTTGCCAGCTTGCTTCTTGCAGAAGTCAAACAGCGAGAATTTATTTGTTGTACGTGACATTTTAATCTTTGAAAGGGTTATGTTCTGGAACTCTAATGAGATCTTTCACATCAACATCCAAACATTGGGCTATCTGGATGAGAGTTTCTAATGGAGGTTGAGCAGAGTTTGTGACCCATTTTGAAATGGTTGCTTGGTCTCTGCCCAATTTCTCTGCAAGGTACTTGTTGGGGAGATTCTTTTCCGCAAGTACTATCTTAATCCTGTTATAATTCTTATCACTCATTGACATCTATATTTGGGTGCAAAATTACAAAAAATAATCCACATATCTTTTGTCTGGAGTGAAAATTATAAGTTTTACAAGAAAATATTTGGTCAAATTAGAAAATTTGACATGTTTGACTGACTATTCCTAAAATTAGTTGACAGAATTGGATGCGATTAACTAATTAGGTTTA
>ERZ791573.134-NODE-134-length-49193-cov-8.947861_pt1 | contig 49193 bp, 39 predicted proteins | sample MGYA00509971_ERZ791573 | MGnify/ENA primary metagenome ERZ791573 (study PRJEB30046, sample SAMN00791921) | human gut metagenome | study: EMG produced TPA metagenomics assembly of the A metagenome-wide association study of gut microbiota in type 2...
GGTAACCTGTTCCTTCCCTTGGGGAAGGCTAGGATGGGTTTGAGAACGAGAGGGGGCTGATGTGATTGGCAGAAATCATAGGCAGAGTAATTTGTCATGATATATATGAACCGCCTTCATGCCATCAGCCCAACAAAATAATAGTCATTTATAAATAAAAAAACATCATGTCAGAGAAGAAATTCAACTACGAAGAAGCTGTCACCCAGCTCGAAACAATAGTTCGCAAGATGGAAAGCGGAGAACTCGACATCGACTCCCTCTGCGACCAGCTCAAGACCGCCAAGCAACTGATAGAGAAATGCAAGGCGAAGCTCCAGAAGACCGGCGCCGAGATAAAGAAACTGCTCGACGAATGACAGTGGGCGCCGCTCCGTATGTTCAGCCGACAGCCCCCTGTACCCGTTGCAGTCAGTATATCAGATTCGCATCCATCTGCCTTGACTTTAATCTGCCTACAGTACCCGTCCCGTTGCATTCCACAATCAGCCGGCCCTGATGCCCGATATTGATGCAAAACGGCAATTCTGTGCCCTTTGGCGAGGGTGATTTTGCAGAAAAAAAGAAATTCCCTCGATTTTTATTGCAGAGAATGAATATTCTTACTAAATTTGCGGCAGATTAACTTTAAAACGATTACAATATGAAAGATTTGGATTGGTCTAATTTAGGCTTTGGTTACAGAAAGACAGACTATAACGTGCGTTGCTACTATCGCGACGGCAAATGGGGCGAGATTGAAGTCTGCTCCAGCGAATACGTTAATCTGCATATGGCAGCTACCTGTCTGCACTACGGACAGGAGGCATTCGAGGGACTCAAGGCATTCCGCTGCCCCGACGGTAAGGTGCGCGTGTTCCGCATGGACGAGAACGCAGCCCGTCTGCAGTCTACATGCCGTGGCATCATGATGCCTGAGGTGTCTACAGAGCTCTTCGAGGAGATGGTGGCAAAGGTGGTACGCCTCAACCAGGAGTACATCCCAACATACGAGAGCGGAGCATCGCTCTATATCCGTCCGCTGCTCATCGGAACAAGCGCCCAGGTAGGTGTTCACCCTGCAACAGAGTATGTGTTCATCATCTTCGTCACACCGGTAGGTCCATACTTCAAGGGCGGTTTCTCTACCAACCCATACGTCATCGTACGCGAGTACGACCGTTCAGCTCCTCTCGGCACAGGTAAGTACAAGGTGGGTGGAAACTATGCAGCTTCTATGCAGGCCAACCATCTGGCACACGAGAAGGGCTACGCTTGTGAGTTCTATCTCGACGCCAAGGAGAAGAAATACATGGACGAGTGTGGTGCTGCCAACTTCTTCGGTATCAAGAACAACACCTACGTTACTCCTAAGTCAACATCTATCCTCCCTTCAATCACCAACAAGAGCCTCATGCAGCTCGCTGAGGACTTCGGTCTGAAGGTAGAGCGTCGCCCTATCCCGGAAGAGGAGCTGGAGACCTTCGAGGAGGCAGGAGCATGCGGAACAGCAGCCGTTATCAGCCCTATCTCTTATATCGACGACCTCGACACCGGCAAGCGCTACACATTCAGCAAGGATGGCAAGCCAGGTCCTATCTCACACAAGCTCTACACACATCTGCGCAACATCCAGTATGGTATCGAGCCTGACACACACGGATGGACTAAGGTGATTATCGACTAAGATAAAGTATAGATAATTCGATATACTCTCAAGGCAAAAATACATGAGGCAGGAATTTGGTAGATGGTTCTTGGATGTGGCGAAATATATTCTGACTGCATTGTTGTTATCTTCTTTCTTCGGAGAGATGAACAATATATACTACACAATTCTCGCTTTTTGTATTTTTGCCTTGTGTTTATTAGTAGGGGCTTTGTTGTTAAAAGGAAAAGATTATGATAAAACTATTGACAGTAGGTCTGATGGTCGTTTTCGCAATAATAGTGGCCCTCGTCACAATAAAAAAAGAAGAAAAGGACCAAACGCGGACAAAGCGTTGAACACTGAACCACGTACAACATCATAAATGAGTAAAGGAAAACTACAGAAATTCGCAGAGATGGAGACATTCAAGAATGTCTTCCAGTATCCATATTCAGTAATAGAAAACGTGCCCTTCGGGATGAAAGGCAAATGGCGCGAGGAATATTTCCACAACCAGAACCCCATTGTCCTGGAGCTGGGCTGTGGCAAGGGAGAATACACAGTGGGACTGGCGCGCATGTTCCCCAACGTAAATTTCATCGGAGTCGACATCAAGGGAGCGCGCATGCACACCGGAGCAAAGCAGGCGTTGGAGGAGGGGCTCCAAAATGCCGCTTTCCTGCGCACCAACATCGAGATAATCGACCGCTTCTTCGCCCCGGGCGAGGTGCAGGAGATATGGCTCACCTTCAGCGACCCGCAGATGAAGAATCCGCGCAAGCGTCTCTCCAGCACATACTTCATGGAGAGATACCGCCGCTTCCTCGTAGACGGAGGACTCGTGCATCTGAAGACAGACTCCAACTTCCTTTTCACATACACCAGACTCATGGTGGAGAAAAACGCGCTGCCGGTATTGATGCAGACCGAAGACCTCTACCACGACCAGTCGCTCGACGACGACACCCGTTCTATCCTCTCCATCCACACATATTATGAAAACCAGTGGATAGACCGCGGACTGAACATCAAATACCTCAAATTCCGTCTGCCGGCCGCCGGCACTCTCGAAGAGTCAGACGTGGAAATCCCGCTCGACGAATACCGCAGCTACAAGCGCACGAAGCGTAGTGGAAAGGATTCGGCAAAGTGACCCATCTATATTTTGCAGGATAAATAAAAAACGCTAACTTTGCAGTGACGTCTGTGAGGTTGGCGCTTTTTCGTATGGCGACAGTCCGCGGCGCCTGCCGTTTCGCAGCATTCCCGGCGTGGCATCCCCGTTTAGTGTGGGGCGTGTCAGCGGCGCGGTCAGTCTGCTATGCGGTTATCTTCAATGAAAATAAATTCAAGACAGAAATGACATTATATCCTAAACTCATTACCGATGCGTTGCAGACCGTGACGTATCCAGGCACCAAGAAGAATCTCATCGAGAGCGAGATGCTCGCCGACGACGTGCGTATCGCCGGCAGCAGCGTGTCGTTCACGCTCATCTTCCCCCGCGACACCGACCCGTTCCTGAAATCCACAGTCAAGGCTGCCGAGGCTGCCATCCGTTATGCTGTGAGCCAGCACGAAGGCGACGACTCCGGCAAGGAGATGACCATCGACATCAAACTGGAATATAAGTCCAAGCCGCGCCCTGAGGTGGGCAAGCTGCTCCCGGAGGTGAAAAACGTCATCGCCGTAAGCTCCGGAAAGGGCGGAGTGGGCAAGAGCACCGTGTCGGCAAACCTCGCCATCTCGCTCGCCCGTCTGGGCTACAAGGTGGGACTGCTCGACACCGACATCTTCGGTCCGTCGATGCCAAAGATGTTTGACGTTGAGGACGAGCGTCCGTATGCCGTGCCGGTGGACGGCCGCCAGCTCATCCAGCCGATAGAGAAATATGGAGTGAAGCTCCTGAGCATCGGATTCTTCGTGAATCCCGACACCGCAACGCTGTGGCGAGGCGGTATGGCATCCAATGCCCTGAAGCAGCTCATCGCCGACGCCAACTGGGGCGACCTCGACTATTTCATCCTCGACACGCCGCCGGGCACCAGCGACATCCATCTCACTCTGCTCCAGACCCTCGCCATCACGGGAGCCGTGATTGTGAGCACTCCGCAGAGCGTTGCCCTCGCCGACGCCCGCAAGGGTATCGACATGTATCGCAACGACAAGGTGAACGTGCCCATCCTCGGAATGGTGGAGAACATGGCATGGTTTACTCCTGCCGAACTGCCAGAAAACAAATACTACATCTTCGGCAAGGAGGGCTGCAAGAAATTGGCTGAAGAGCTCAATATCCCGCTGCTCGCACAGATTCCTCTCGTGCAGAGCATCTGTGAGGACGGCGACAAGGGAATGCCGGCGGCTTGCCATCCGGAGAGCATCACCGGACAGGCGTTCCTCAATCTCGCACAGGCAGTGGTGACAATGGTAAACCGCCGCAACCGCGAGCAGCCCAAGACCAAGATCGTGCCCGTGAAGGAGTGACGGCTTCCCCACCCGGTATGCCTCGGGGCAGAAGGGAGGGGAAGTGGAATGAGAACTGAAATACTGTGCAGACAGTAATGAAAACCCGATATGCGGTCTGATGACCGTTCTATAATCAAGCAGGGAGGATACGAGATCATGACCAGAAGAAGATATCCAATAGGAATACAGACGTTCAGCAAAATCAGAGAGAACGATATGTTGTATATAGACAAGACGGAGTATATATACAACATGGCACATGCTGCCGGAACGTATTATTTCCTCAGCCGTCCGCGACGCTTCGGCAAGTCGCTTCTCGTATCCACCATGCAGAGCTATTTCGAGGGAAGGCGAGACCTCTTCAGAGGACTGGCGATAGAGAAGCTGGAAAAGGAATGGACGGAATATCCCGTTATCCTTCTCAGCATGGCAGGGGCCAAACACATGGATGTGGAGGGACTGCAGGAGTATCTGCTATATATACTGAAGGTGAATGAGGAACGCTTCGGAGTGGAATTCCATTCCGCGGCGCCCAATCTCAGGCTTACAAACCTCATCATGGCTGTTTATGAGAAGACCGGGCGACAGGTGGTGGTGCTTATCGACGAATACGACGCCCCGCTCCTCGATGTGGCGCATGAAGAGTCACAACTCGTGGCTATGCGCGACATCATGCGCAATTTCTACAGTCCGCTCAAAGACTGCGACCCATATCTGCGCTTCGTCTTCCTCACCGGCATCACGAAATTCTCGCAGCTCAGCATCTTCAGCGAACTGAACAATATCAGCAACATCTCCATGAAGGATGACTATGCCGGCATTTGCGGCATAACGGAAACGGAACTGTTGGACGACATGCAGGACGGCATCGCCGGTCTGGCTCAGGCCAACGAGCTGACGCCGCAGCAGGTGGTGGCAAAGCTGAAGGAGAATTACGACGGCTATCATTTCTCGGCGCATTCGCCGGGAGTGTTCAATCCCTTCAGCCTGCTCAGCAGCCTCGCCAACAAAGACTTCGATTCCTACTGGTTCGCATCGGGCACACCCACATATCTCGTCAATATGTTGCAGAGATTCAATGTGCAGCCGGCGAGCCTGCAGCGGATGTGTGCCAAGTCGTCGGCTTTCGACTCGCCGACGGAAACCATGAAGACCATCACGCCGCTGCTCTATCAGAGCGGCTATATCACCATCAAGGGCTACGACAAGATAAGCCAGCTATACACCCTCGACCTGCCTAACAAGGAGGTGAAGGTGGGGCTCTTCGAGAGTCTGCTGCCCAACTATCTCGACGGCTCGTATGCCGAGCAGGGCGATGTGGCGATAGCCCGGATGTCGGTGCTCATCCGCCAGAACGACATCGACGGTGCCTTGAGGCTGCTGCAGACATTCCTCGCCACGGTGCCATACTGCAACGTGACAAATCATGAGGGGCATTATCAGCAGATGCTTTTCATCATCTTCACGCTGCTCACTCATTATGTGGTGGATGTGGAGGTGCACACGCCAAAGGGCAGGGTGGATATCGTGATGCTGACTGCCGACCGCCTTTACCTGATAGAACTGAAACTCAACAAGGATGCCGATGCTGCCATGAAGCAGATAGACCTGAAGAACTATGCCGAGCGCTTTGCCCTTTCTGGCAAACTGATTACTAAGGTGGGCATCAATTTCGACTCTTCCGTCGGCAATATCACCGACTGGCGGATAGCCTGACCTGTTGTTCTTTTTACCGATTGTCGGATAGCCAGGCTTCCATGTTGTCCTATTTTTCCTTAAAACCCTATAATTTTATGTTAGTTAAATATTAAGTAACGTAATTTTTTTCAGTCGTTGCTAAAAAGAAAGTAAATTTGCAAAATGGAAAGACAGGCGACTCCCAGTCTTTGACAAAACGGAGTTACCTGTATCCACCAGTCTTTGACAAATCGGAGTAACCAGCCTCTCCCCTACGGGGGAGAACGAGAGGGGGCTGAAGTTCATTGGCAGGGTAACCTGTTCCTTCCCTTGGGGAAGGCTAGGATGGGTTTGAGAACGAGAGGGGCTGAAATGATTGACTGAAATCATAGACATAGTAATTTGTCATGATATATGAACCGCTTTCCGCCATTAGCCCCCACCTATCCTCCCCCGTAGGGGAGGTACAGATACCCTTGGCAGTCTGATTGCTATCGGATATCATAAACATGAGTAACCAGCCTCTCCCCTACGGGGGAGAACGAGAGGGGGCTGAAGTTCAGATACGGAGTAACCTGTCCCTTTCCTTTGGGAAGGCTATGATGGGTTATCCTACGGGGGAGAACGAGAGGGGGCAGAAGTGATTGGCAGAAGTGATTGGCAGAGTATTAATTTAAACATCAGCAATATGAACAAGAAAGTATTGATACCATTGGTAGTAGTGGGAGTGCTGCTCCTCGGCGGAATAGCTTATCTCACGATGAGTCTGCAGAAAGAGAAACAGGCTAACAAGGCAATGCAGGAGCTCGCCGAGATGGACAAGAAAGAGATGGAGAACGAATACCAGCAGTTTGCCGACCAGTATTCGGAGATGAAAACACGCATCAACAACGATTCCATCGTGGCACAGCTCACCCGCGAACAGGAACGCACCGAAGCCCTGCTGCAGGAACTCAAAAACGTGAAGAGCAGTGACGCTCGCGAGATAGCACGCCTCAAGAAAGAGCTTGCCACATGCCGTGCCGTAATCCGCAGCTACGTGCTCGAGATCGACTCCCTCAATCGTCTCAACCAGAACCTCACAGCTGAGAACACCCGTGTGAAGGGACAGTATGAGGAGGCCACCCGACAGATCGAAGGTCTCAACTCCGACAAGGCATCACTCTCTGAGAAGGTGGCAATCGCCGCACAGCTCGACGCCACCGGCATCACCATGGGAGCCAAGAAGAAAAACGGAGCCAATAAGAACGTGAAGAAAATCAAGGACGCCAAGCTCATCACCGTGGGATTCACCATAACACGAAACGTTACAGCCCAGAACGGCAAGCGCCAGCTCTATGTCAGAATCACCACACCGGCAGGAGGAGTGATGGGAGCCAGCGGATCGTTCAAGTATGAAAACCGTTCGCTGCAATACACCATGGCGAAGACCATCGAATATACCGGCAACGAGACTCCGGTGACTATGTACTGGAATGTGAGCGAGACTCTCAACCCCGGCACATACAGTGTGAGCGTATTCGCCGACGGCAACCTCATCGGACAGCGCAACTTCACATTCAAATAATGAGTAGACAAGTAGACACAAGATACGAGTAAACAAGGAGTCCGCACTGCTAATTTCCTCGTCAACTCGTCAACTCGTCAACTCGTCAACTCGTCAACTCGTCAACTTGCGATAATTATATCATAATGAACAGATTAAAAGCAACTATAGTCCTCTCCCTCCTCGCCGCAGCTGCTGTGGCTCAGGAGACGGACCATCACGAAATACAACACACGATAGAGTGTGAGGCGCGTGTGGCGTCGCCCCAGGTGCAGGCAGCACGCAGGGTGATGGCCGGCGGACCGCTCTCTCTACAGACCTGCCGCGACATGGCGTTGGGCTACAACAAGACGCTCGCATCTAAACGCGTGCAGCGAGAGATGGCGGCACAGATGAGAAAGTCGGCTCGCACGAAATATCTGCCGAGCCTCGATGTGATGGGTGGTGCGATATTCTCAAGCCGTGAGATTTCAATCCTCAACAACACCCAGAAGTCCACACTCAAGAACATCGGCACCTCGCTCGGCGGACTGCTCGGCATCAGCGACCCCAAACTGCAGGGAACGCTGAACCATCTGGGACAGGATGTGGTGGACGGCTTCCGCACCAACAACCGCGCCATGTATATGGCTTCGGCAATGGTGACGCAGCCGATATATATGGGTGGAGCCATCACGGCGGCAAACAATATCGCCGACATCAACGAGAAGATGGCTGCCGTAAACGAGGAACTGGCACGCCAGAACACGCTGCAGAACATCGACCAGACTTACTGGACCGTGGTGTCGCTCCGCCATAAACTCAACCTCGCCAACAGCTTCCTGCAGCTCGTGCAGAAACTCGACGACGACGTGCAGAAGATGATCACGGCGGGAGTGGCTACCAAGGCTGACGGACTCAAGGTCAGCGTGAAGGTGAACGAGGCGGAGATGGCGGTGACGCAGGTGGAAGACGGTCTCTCCCTTGCCAAGATGCTCCTCTGCCAGACCTGCGGAATGCCTGTGGAGTCTGACATCACGCTTGCCGATGAGGCGGCTTCGGCTATCGCCATCGAAGAGGATTCGGTAAACGGTGCCGACACCGTGGCATACTGGTATCGCCCCGAACTGGAACTCCTCTCCAATACCGTGGACATCAGCCGCCAGGCAACTAAACTCGCCAGGGCTTCCTATCTGCCGCAGGTGCTCCTCTCTGGAGGATACCTCATGACAAACCCTAACGTGTACGACGGATTCACAAGGAAGTTCGCCGGCGTCTGGAACGTGGGCGTCGTGGTACGCATCCCCGTATGGCACTGGATGGACGGCACTTACAAGGTGCGCGCCGCCAAGGCTGCCACTACGATTGCCGAACTCGAACTCGCCGAGACGCAGGAGAAGGTGGACCTCCAGGTGAGCCAGTGCAGCTTCAAGCTCAAGGAGGCTCGAAAGAAATATGCTATGGCGACGAAAAACGTGGACAAGGCGGAGGAGAACCTTCGCTGTGCCAACGTGGGATTCAAGGAGGGTGTGCTCCAGACCACTGATGTGATGGAGGCGCAGACCGCATGGATGCAGGCGCAGTCGCAGAAAATAGACTCCGAGGTGGAGATAAAGATTGCCCAGGTGAACCTCAAGAAGGCTATCGGACAGATGTAGGACTGACCTCAAACCCATCCTTGCCTCAAACCCATCCTTGCCTCAAACACATCCTAACCTTCCCCAAGGGAAGGGACTGGTTACTACAGCTAATTGTCATCAGCCCCCTCTCGTTCTCCCCCGTAGGGGAGATGCTGGTTACTCCGTTTGCGGATAAGTAACTGATAATAAGGTATCTACAGACAATAGTCTGATAGCCGATGGTATCTGTCCCTCCCCTACGGGGGAGGCTAGGTGGGGGCTGTTGTTGATTTGCTGTAATCAAGATACAGAGTAACTTGTCCCTTCCCTTGGGGAAGGTTAGGATGGGTTTGAGAACGACAGGGGGCTGAATTGATTGGCAGAGAAACTTGTCCCGTCCCTTTAGTGGAGGTTAGGAGAAGCTTCTTTTAAGGAAAACCGATAGTGAGCTGAATTTTTGCAACATAAATAACAACAATGGAAAATAAAGCACAAAAGAAAAGTATAGCATTGGCAATCGCCGGATTCACCGCGGTTGTCGTATTGGCAGGGCTGATAGGCTATTTCACCCTCGGCAGCCAGCCCGACATCATTCAGGGTGAAGTGGAAGTGGCAGAATACAGGGTATCGAGCAAGGTGCCCGGCAGAATTCTCGAACTCAGAGTGAAAGAGGGCGACTACGTACACGTGGGCGACACCCTCGCCATCCTCGACGCTCCCGAAGTGGAGGCTAAGAAGGCACAGGCTCTCGGAGCCGAAGACGCGGCATCGGCGATGAAAGACATGGCAGACAACGGTGCGCGCCAGCAGCAGATACAGGGTGCCTACGAACTCTGGCAGCAGGCAAAGGCGGGTCTCGACATTGCCAAGAAGACCTACGACCGTGTGCAGCGCCTCTTCGGCGAGGGAGTGATGAGCGCACAGAAGCGCGATGAGGCTTTCGCCGCATACAAGGCTTACGAGGCGCAGGAGAAGGCTGCCAAGAGCCAGTATGACATGGCCAAGGAGGGTGCACGCAAAGAGGAGCGCGCTGCCGCCGCCGCACAGGTGAGCCGTGCCCGTGGTGCAGTGCAGGAGGTGAACTCATACATCCACGAAACGGTGCAGATAGCACAGGTGGAGGGTGAGGTCAGCGACATCTATCCAAACGTGGGAGAACTCGTCGGAACCGGTTCGCCTATCATGAGCATATCGGTGATGAGCGACATGTGGGGAACCTTCAACGTGCGCGAAGACCAGCTCTCGGGCATGAAGGTGGGTTCTGAATTCACCGCCTATTCGCCAGCCTTCAAGAAAGACATCAAGATGAAGGTGTACTACCTCAAAGACCAGGGCAGCTACGCCGTGTGGAAGGCCACGAAGTCTAACGGACAATACGACCTCAAGACTTTCGAGGTGAAGGCGCGCCCCGTGGGCAAGACCGATGGTCTGCGTCCGGGAATGACGCTCGTGATAAAGTAATTGCCCACCCCACACATCTCCCTCTCCATGTCTCTTCGGCAGCGGTGGGGGAGAAACCACAACCCGATATAAAATGACTCAGACAAAGCATACTGATCCGCTGACCGCAGAACAGGGCGAGGGCATGCAGACCCCTGCCGGACGCACGGGGTTCATTGTCGTTTTCCTGCGCGAGCTGCATATCATATTCACCACGCCGGTGTATCTGATATGCATGTTCCTGCTGCCCATGTTCGTCATGGTGTTCTTCACCTCGCTCATGGACCAGGGACAGCCCAACAAGATGCCGGTGGGAATAGTAGACCTCGACAACACCGTCACCACACGCCAGCTCACCCGTAAGCTCGACGCCTTCCAGAACACCGATGTGGTGGCATACTACAACAGTGTGGACGAGGCGCGACTGGCGATGCAGCGCAACGAAATATACGGATTCATGTATTTCCCCAAGGGAACCACCGACAAGCTGCTCGCCTCACGTCAGCCCAAGATCTCCTTCTATTATTCATACACCTCGCTCACGGCAGGCGCACTGCTATACAAAGACCTCAAGACCATAGCGACGCTCGGTTCGGCTGGTGTCGGCTCTGCCACGATGCAGGCCAGGGGATACACACAGAAGCAGATAATGGCGTTCTTGCAGCCCATCGTCGTTGACCTACACGCCGTGAAGAACCCGTGGACCAACTATAACTTCTATCTCACCACGATGCTCGTGCCGGGCTGCCTCATGCTCTTCATCTTCCTGCTCACGCCTTATTCGCTCGGCACGGAACTGAAGTTCAACCGTGCCCGGAAACTCCTCCTTGTGGCAGGGGGCGACAAATGGACGCTGCTGCTCGGCAAGCTGCTGCCGCAGACGCTGATATTCCTCAGCGTCTTCTATCTCTATTCTCTGTATGTCTACGGCATCCTCGGATTCCCACACAGCGGCGGAACATTCCATATCCTCCTGCTCGGACTCCTCGCCGTCACGGCATCCCAGGGATTCGGGGCATTCATGTTCGGACTCATGCCGTCGCTCAGAATGTCGATGAGCACCTGTTCCTTGTGGGCGGTGCTCAGCTTCTCGCTCGTCGGCACGGCGTTCCCCGTCTTCGCCATGGATCCTGCCATCGAAGGCATAGCACAGATGTTCCCGCTGCGGCATTATTTCCGCATCTATCAGACGAGCGTATTCAATGATTTCCCCCTCTCTTACGCATGGGTCAACCTCGTGGCGATGATTGCCTTCTCGCTGCTGCCGGTGCTGGTGGCTGGCAACATACGCAAGGCGATGAGGGAATATAAGTATATGGAATAGTGCGTCCCGGATTCTGTGGATGTATGATTTCCGATAACGCCAAATGAATGACAACAATGAACAAGTTTTTCAACATACTGCGCGACACTTGCTATATCTGCCTGCAGGAACTCAAGAATGTGTTCCGCGACCAGGGCGTGCTCATCTTCCTCGTCGTGGTGCCGTTGGCATATCCGCTCCTGTATTCGTGGATATACAACAATGAAGTGGCGCGTGAGGTGCCCGTGGCGATAGTCGACCTTTCGCATAGCCACACCAGCCGCGAATTCACCCGTATGATAGACGCCTCGCCCGACACCCGCGTGGCTCTGCGCTGCAACAGTCTCGACGAGGCGCGCCAGCGCATTGGCCGTGGCGATGCCTACGGAGTGGTATACTTTCCTGAGGACTTCCAGACCAAGCTCAACCGCATGGAGCAGACCCACGTGGGGGTATACTGCGACATGAGCATCATGCTTGCCTACAAGGCGATTTTCCAGACCTGCGTGGCTATTCAGGGCGAACTGAACTCCAGGATTCAGGTGAAGCTCTCGGGCAACTACACCGACCGCGAGAACGAGATCACCACCCGGCCGCTCGACTTCCAGGAGGTGCCGATATTCAACAACACGGCGGGATATGGCAACTTCATCATCCCCGGAGTGCTCATGCTCATCATCCAGCAGACGCTGCTCCTGGGTGTGGGAATGGCGGCAGGAACGGCGAGGGAGAAGAACAACTACGGATTTCTCGTGCCTATCCACCGTCGCTACCGTGGCGTGATGCGCATCGTGTGGGGCAAGGCGATGGCATACCTGATGATATACGTCGTGATGGCGGCATACCTCTTGTGTGCCGTACCGTATTTCTTCAATTTCATCAGTCTTGTCACGCTGAGCCAGCTGGCTCTCTTCTCCTTGCCATATCTGCTCTCGTGCATATTCTTCAGCATGACGCTCTCGGTAATGATGCGCTATCGTGAGAACGTGATGCTCCTTGTGGTCTTCTCTTCCGTCATGCTCCTTTTCATGTCGGGAGTATCGTGGCCGCAGAGCAACATCCCGGCTTTCTGGCAGGGGGTGTCGTGGCTCTTCCCATCCTCCTTCGGCATCCGTGGCTTCGTGAGGATGAATTCCATGGGAGCCACCCTCACCGACGTCTCCACCGAATACCGTGCCCTCTGGATCCAGACAATCGTATATTTCGTCCTTGCCCACGAAGTCTACCGCTTCAATATCGCCAAGGCACGCCATGCCATCCACCACCGCCTCCTCCGCCTCCGCTCACAAGCCGTCTCTTCCCCCGAAGGATAACCAATCCTGACATTCAAACCAATCCGAACCTTCCCCAAGGGCAACCCATCCTAACTTCCCCAAAGGATAACCCATCCTGACCTTCCCAAAGGGAAGGAACAAGTTACTCTGCTTTGTCAAAGACTTCAGCAAATCAATTCTGCCAATGAACATCAGCCCCCACCTATCCTCCCCCGTAGGGGAGGGACAGATACCCTTGCAAGTAATATTTATCGTCAGTAGTCGTCTGATTATCAGTGGTTTATCAATAACAATAGTAACTGTCCCTCCCCTACGGGGGAGGCTAGGTGGGGGCTAATGTGATTGTCTGAAGAAGTCTTTGACAAAGCATAGTAACTTGTTCCTTCCCTTTGGGAAGGTCAGGATGGGTTATCCTACGTGGAATGTTAGGATGGGTTTGAGACCGAGGGTGGGGGCTGGTGCCATCAGACTTGTTCTCATTTTCTGTCATTATACTTGCGGTTTATCATGGTTAATCGCTCGATATGTTTGCGAGGTGGTGACGCATCCCCTCCTCTCTACACCGTTTTTTGTCCCGTTTTTGGGCAAGCACGTTGCCCAAGTGGGGCAAGCACGTTACCCAACAAGGGCAAGCACGTTGCCCCACCTGGGCACATTTCCTTCTCCTCCCGTGCCCAATATCCCACTTTTTCATCACACCAATATCTTCCTATTCCTTTCCCTTTCCCCGGCAACGCAATCTCCCCAATCTGCCATCCCTTCCCATTTCCTGTCCCCCCATCATTCTCCTTCCACTTCCGTCCTCGCCGGCAGTTATAAAACTGTATGAAATCCTCCAGACGGCATCTGGACAATTGCCCGACACCTTTCCGTCAAACACTCCCGGTCCTGCCAGTCGGCAGTGTGTGGATAATCCCAAATCGGTCATTAGGGCTTGCTTGTATTTTGGAATTTTAGAAGAGTGGATTTTGTTTGTCTTTTAATGAGTAATAGCGAGCTATTGCGAATTAAAAACAAGCAAAAGACGCCTTATAAAAAACAAAAGACTGCAAGCAGTCATTAAATATTTCTATAAACGTCCTAATGACCGATTGGGGTTAAAGGAAGGATACTATAGAAATCCCCCGACCTGTCCCAGAATGGACAGAATCGGGGGATTTTATTATAGGCAGGTATCAGGTTATGTAAACACAAAAGGATGTAGCTACCTGCCTTGTTTTCTTATCAGCCGAGCAGAGGTTATGGCACTACCACCTTGACTGTCTTCTCTCCGGCCTTCACGATATACACGCCGGGAGCAAGGCTGACGGCATGACGACCAGCCGGAACAGTTGCCACTGTCTTGCCCTGCATGTCGTATACATCAGCTGAGTCATAGTCTGTAGACAATGAGATGCTACCGTGGGCCACTCTGATATCAAGGGCGTTGCTGCCGGTTGAGACACTGCCTACTGCGGTTTCTATGCCATTCACATACACCCGTTCTGAAGTTTCAGATACATAGTTAGTGTAATCCTTGGTCCTCATCGCCGTAACATCATAGGCATAAGTATACTGCGGGTCGAGATCCGTCACGTTGAAACCGCTTCCTTTCGGATACATCACCGAATACGGAGCTATGAGAGTCTCGCCCTTGCGCACATTCTGGCGGATGGTTACCTCATCGATGAAGAAAGGCTGGCCATACATGCTCATGAATGCCAGGATGACGTTCTCACGCAGGTTCTTGTTGTCGGTAGCGTCGAAGTGGATTGTGGCAGATGTCATTCCCGTGCCATTCAGCGTGAGCGGCATGATGCGATGGTCGGTGGCTACATTGTCTGTGTAGTCTTTCAGGAGCATCACGAAGAGAGTGTCGCTGGCAAACGTGTTGTATGCCTTCACGTCTACATCAAACGCTCCGCCGTCGCAGGTGAGGTCGAGGTGTGGCGATGTAACGAGTCCTGCCAGACCCATCCACACGTTGGTCTGCTGTGCTCCTGCCATTCCATCAGCCAGATAAGGCAGCTGCAGGAGCCATTCCGTCGTTGTGTATCCGTTTTCAGCCAGATTGAACACATATGTGTATGGGTTATAAGGATTGTCAGTGGTACCCTGGTCAATCTTGTTGAAGTTCTCGCTCAGCACCACCACATTCTGCATATCCTCTTTGGGCTGCAGCACCTTCATGATGTTGAGCTTGTATCTGTCGGCATTGTTCAGCTCCGTCCAGTTTGCCGTGAACGAGGTTTCGGTGACATTCGTTGCCTCCTTTGCCTCCACCTTCACTCCGAGAATGCCGTCTACCCACATGTCGGGCGATGGCTTCGACACCACGCTTCCGTTCTTGGCTCTCACATTGTAGAAATATTCATAGTTGGGGTCGATGTCCATGGTGTAGCAGGTGTCGGTCAGTTCCTTGTCGAGCTGGGTCACCGGCACTCGCTGTGTGGCATAGTCTATCTTCACATCGTCGATGGCGAAGTCGACGGAGTTTTTCTGTATGAAGAAGAACTTCACCCTTGTCATCCCTTCTCCTATCTGTTCTGATGTGAACGAGTATTGTCCGCCTTCGGCCTGCATATAGTAGTTTGGCATATTGGCGATAGGTATCCATCCGTCTTTCTCGTTGTATACGGCTACCTGCACCAATGAGTAGGTATAGTCGGTTTCATTCTCCATATTACTCGGTTTCACCCAGAACGAGAGTGATGTTATCGGGGCCGGTGTCTCGGGCGAAATGATTTCGTCGCCTACGGCATCCAGACAGAGCGACAATGGGGCCGAACTGTAGTTGCCCTCGGATGTGTATACATCCTGTGAGCCTTGTGCCGACAGATTGATGGTCCATCCCTCCGGATAGCCGGGGTTGTCCTGGTTTATGGTCTTGCCGTCGGCGTTGATGTTGATACCGTCGAAATTCTCCGACAGAGAGCCTGGCTCCACACAGTGTTCCGGCATCTCCTTGCGGTATACGTTGAGGAGATACGAACTCGCCGTCGTAGTGGGGCTCCAGCGGGCTGTAAACGAGGTGGAAGAGTTGTTTACTGGTTGCAGCACCTGTGGCGCCGGTATCTTGTTGGCCTTGCGCGTCACCACGATATCGTCGAGCAGGAGGTCTACCTCCTCGGCAGAAAACTGAAATATATTGTTGGGATTGAATGTGGCCTGGTCAGTGGCGAAGGTGAATTCCTGCCACTGGTCGGAAATGTCAAAATCACGGTCGTCAACGGGACCTTCGTTGTTGTCGCACAGTGCCACACGGATGACGCCCTCGTCGCCGGCTTTCAGACATCTGGCTCGGAACTTCAGCACTACGTCTCCGCTGAGTTCCATCTCCGGTGTGCTTATGAATCCTCCTGCAAGACCACCGTATTCAGACTCATACATGCGTAGCGCACATGCCTGTCCTGCCTGGTATACCTCATTGCCGGTCCAGCCCTTCGTTCCCATGAGGTCTGCCGGCAGCACATAGTTCACGCTGCCTCCTCCGAGCATCTTGGTGTCGGGTTCGGCGTTGGTACCTGCTGTCCATTTGTCGAAATGCTGGTCTACAACTGTCTTGGTGGGAATCTCGTCGTCTGCACGGTTGGGCAGACTGTGGCATTCTGATGTTCTCGGCATTGCCTTCATTGCCGCTCGGGCAAACTTGCCCATCGGTGTTTTCTGGGCGTAGGATACTGACGGCAGAAGCATGAGAGAACACAACGTCGCCGAAATAATCATGTGGATATTCTTCATAGATAAATTGTTTTATTTAAGGCAGCACTGCAAATAAATATGTCGTTAATCTCTAATCGGTGTCTAAGCATCAGCCTGCCACAATGCTGCCACAAAGCAGGCGACATTTTCAAAACCGTGCCAAAAATAGTAAAATTATTCCACCTTGCAAATTATTATAGACAAATTCTTCCTTTATGTCATCAAAATACCGACTTTTGCAAAATAGAGGTTTCAGATGCGACTTTAACCCAAATCGGTCGTTAGGGCTTGCTTGGATTTTGTTTTTTAGAAGGAAAGATTATTCTTACAGACTTTTTCAAACACTCCTATTATGCTCATGAAGAGTGAGTCCTGAAGGTGTTCACATGTCTGGTATATGACACATGCCAAAAAATCCCCCACGGCGTGGGGAACGATTCCCCCTAATGTGGGGTTTCATTCCCCACGGCAGGGGGGAGATTTTGAGCATGAAAATGGTGTTTTTCGGCACAGCGGATATTATCCGTGGATTCATGGTAAGTTTATATGTAAAGGGGAAGGAAAATGGCGAAGTCAGGACTATACGAAATGAAACAACATATCCAATCCACGGAAAATATCCATTGAAGCACTGAAAGTCGTCCGTGCGAGTCCGTGCTTGTCCGTGGCTGTTATCATTTGCCACGGACGTTCACAGACCAACACGGACTGAAAGCCTAAATTAGGTCGAGCCGTATTGGCTTAGCGCCCACCTTTTCTCGCCATGGCAGCGTTCAAGCAAGCTTGGCTCTGCTCATTTGACTTATCGAAAAGGTTCTGTCAGCCATCGAGACCCAAAATGCAAGTTGAAGAGGTGTCCTATTCTTCCAGATGATCTGTGGCAGTTGGCACGATAGTCCGTGACAGTTGGCACGATAGTCCGTGACAGTTGGCACAGAAGATGCACAAGCGCACGCGCTGCGTCCAAAAGCCCTCCGCAACGGCGGAGGGATGCCGTCATGCTTGCATTGTGGCCATAGGCCAAACAAGAAAAACAAAGCAAAAACAGGCACAGCGGATATTTTAGAGTGGATTCATGGTAAGTTTTTGCCATAGAATTTTATGCGTTAGGACGCAATTTTACGCGATAGCGATTTTCGTCATGGGCAGGCTTGCCACCAAAGGTGTGGGTCTGACGGTGGGCTGTTCAACAGTGTGGCGGTTGTTACGCTGTTGTGTCACAGTTGTTCTATTGTGTGCGACGGTTGTTCTATTGTTGTGTGACAACTGACACACAAGTTGGGCAAGCGCGTCGGCATGTCGATTGAAAAGAACATGAAATTTTAGGCAAATAGAAAAATTACTTGACTATTGCTTTACAATAATGGATTAATTGTTTATCTTTGCAAAAAAATATGGAATAGCTTAAGACCAGACGATGCATCCTTGAAGAAGTATCTACTAATTATTAATAAAAATCAATCTATTATGAAAGGAACATTCAAAGCGGTCGGTTTCCTCATCATGTTCTTACTGTCTGCCCTGCCTGTTTCGGCGGCAGACTGGAGCTATGATTTTGAAACTGCGAAGACGGACATTGGAAAACTTTTCCACGAGCACCGGGAAGTGACATTGAACGACATGGTATGGAAGATATACTGTGTCAGGAACAATGACGACAAAATGGACTATGCCAACGGCAAAGGCTCCATGCGCATTTATGGGACAAAAGCCTCAATGGACGGTATGCCCTACGTGGAGATGAAAAACAACAAGGAGGGCGGCATTGGCGTGGTCTCGTTTAAATATAGGGCCTACGAGAGGGAAAAGGACACCCAGACGTCATGGATTGTGCAGGTTACGGTGGATGACGGGCAGCATTGGCAGACCATAGGCAAGCCCTTTACCCCTACCATGGAGGTGCAGACCTTTGAGGCCAAGGCCAACAAGGAGAATGCCCGAATACGAATCGTCAGGGAAGACCACGAGGTGTTCCAATGGAAGGATTTGGGATTCACGGCGATGTTCAACATCGACGACATGTCCATCACCGACGCATCGGCGGTAGACCCGAACGCGCCCGCATTGGATGTGGAGAGCAATACCTTGAATTTTGGACAGGTATACAAGCGGGAGACCAAGACCATCACGTGCAAGCTCACTTACAAGAACCTGACGTCGCCCATCAAGCTAAGGATGGACGACAATGCCGCATTCAGTTTGTCAAAGACGGAAATCCCGGTGAAGGATGGAGAGAATGAGGAATCTTTCAGCATAACTTTTGCCCCCAGTGGCTATGGCGCATACAAAGCCATCGTAACGCTCCAGTCGGGCGACGTGGAGACCTTCATTTCCCTTTCGGGCGTGGGAGTCAGGAAGCCAGGCGAATATGAGTATAGCGGCGGAAAGGGAACAGAAGAGGAGCCTTATCTGATCTCCGCGGCCACAGACATAGCGGATTTGTCTGAGGCCGTGAACGACAAGTATACCTACGAGGGCAAGTTCTTCAAGATGACGTCTGACATTGACCTTTCTGGCGTTGCAAACCTGCTGCCGATAGGCAACAATTTCGGGTCGGCGGGAGCCGTGATCAAGACCTTTTGCGGCACCTTTGACGGGGATGGGCATACCCTCACCAACCTCCACATGTCATACCAAGGAAAGGAAAAGATAGGGGTCGCATTGTTTGGCGTCATCCAGGGTGCCACGATCAAGAACCTCACCATCGACAACAGCTCAATACAGTCTGACGCTCTCACGGCCGGATTTGTGGGGGCCGCGCTCGGAGGCACGGTGTCGAACTGCCATTTGGGCGAGAATGTGACCATCAGCAGCACGCGCCAGGCCTACGCTGCAGGCATCGTGTGCGGAGTGTTTGGCGACTCCATCCTGATAAGCGATTGCTCTTCGCGGGCAAGCGTCTCCGCTGTGGGCATGGGCGTGGCTGGAATCATAGCCAGTTGCGGAGTGGTCGGCAATGTCGTGAACCGATGCGTGAACTATGGCGAGCTGTCGTCGAACGCGGGCGTTGTGGGCGGCATCGTCGGACAAGTGGAGGATGGAGGAAGCGTGGCCATCAAGGACTGCGCCAACTTCGGCAAGATTACCTCTCCCACCAATGCCGGTGGAATAGCGGCGCTCTTGTCGCCCTCGTCATTCGGTCCTCTCAATATATCTAATTGCTACAACAACGGCGACTTGGATTGCTACGACAACATGCACCCGATCACATTGCCCGTTACGGGTGAGATGTCTGCCATACACATTGCCAACAGTTATTATTGCAGTGACAAATACACGGATGAGGTGCAGGGCGCCACAGGAAAGACAACCCAGGAAATGAAGAGCGATGCGTTCGCGAAGCTGCTCAACAATGGCAGGAAAGGCCCGTGGGTGCGTTCGGATGGTGTCAATGGCGGCTATCCCCTTCCCTCCGACACCGTATCGTCAGACTCTGTTGCCGACAATTGCGTCTTGGTGGCAGACGATGTCACAGTGCCGCAATATGCCTACTACAGGATGTTCATCAAGAAGTATAGTGGGAAATTGGCGGATTATGTAGCGGCGAAAAAACGTATTGTCGTAAAATACGAGTCCGACAATGAGGATGTCGTGGCATCGTGGGGAAACTCTTTCAAGACGGTCGCAGCCGGAGAGGCGAACGTGAAAATGCGCGTTGCGGGTTCGGAGGCTGGTTCCCTGAATGCCTTCGACGAGAACAATGTCCTTGACGAGGTCTCTTTCCATGTGAAGGTTGCCGACTTTGTGGACACGCCGATTCCGCCTGTCAACATTTCCTGGGGCACAGGCAAGTCTGAGGCGATGGCAACGGAAGAGTCCGCAGGACACCAGCTCTTCACCGAGAGCTATTGGAAGATGCACCCCTCGGTGAGCGAGGAGGCGCAAAAGGGCATTGAGGTGTTCCTGACCGACAACTTCGAGTTCCCTCTGTCGATGCTCTACTTCAATTCCCAAGAAGAGCTGATCGAATCCGACCTCATCGTCGCCTCGTGGGAACGCGTCAAGACTCCTGTCGTCTCGCCAGTCTGCAAGCTGCTGAAGGAAAAAGGATTCAAGGACATGGGTCTTGATCCGGAAACGGGTCAATGGCTGATGTACAACCAGGACAAGCAAACAATGGCTACGTGCGGCCTTGTCATTGTGCAAAACCAGAGCTATTACTATCTCAGCCTGTATTACGAGCCGCAAGTCCCTGACCATATTGACAACATCGGCATGGAGAAGGATTTCCCCAAGATTTCGGTGAGCTATTCTGATTCGGGAATCGGTATTACGGCAGATGGGCATGTAGGGCAGAGGATCTCCATCTTCGGCATCAATGGAAAGTGTCTTGCCCAGTCCGTTGTGAGACAAGGTGAGAACTTCTTTGAGATTCCGTCGAAAGAGCCATTGGTGATAAAAATAGGAAACTGCGCCCCGGTGAAGGTCATCCGTTGACTTTGACGTGGCATAGTCCACAAGGAGGAAATGTCTCCTGTCGTGCAATACGGGAGACATTTCCTCCACTCGCTGAATCGTTATCTAAGAAATCTTATGAAGCAATAGAATGTCAATACAAAAACAAAGAACATGATGATGAGCAAAAACAATATACAAAGATGCCTCCTGACGCTCCTGTTGGCTATGGGTATGGGCGGCGTTGTCAGCGCGCAAACCTTCTCGTCCATTGGCGAGGTCAAGCAGCTCACCTCCAATGCAAGCGTCACCATCAACTTTCAGCCCAATACGGTGCAGGTGGCCGCGCTGGAGAAGGATGAACTCGGCAATGTGGGAGGCACCTATCTATGGGATGGAAAGGACGGCTTGTTCCTGTTTAATTCCATGTTGCCATCGTGGCCCATCAATGACCTAAAGGTTGGCGATTATATCAACGGGACGCTGTCGGGAGAGTGGGAATACAACTATTGGGATTTGTACAATGCCGATGGAGAGATAAGCATCGGAGCCAACGCCCCGCTCGTGCCATTGAAGATGGCGGGGAATGACATCGTGGAGAATGGGGCATACAACAAGTTTGGCCTGTATGAGATAGAGGGCGTCTTCAATCTCGACCGTTTGCAGTTCACATCCGATGATGGGGTGGTGTTCAGCTTGGAGGACAATTTTCATCAGCTGTTGCCCGAAGCCTCCAGCCATGGAACCCTGAAGGCAATGTTCTATCAAGGTGAGATTGCCAACTACCTCTGGCCCTACCAAGCCAATGCCTTTGCGCCTGACGACAAACCGTTCACATCGCAGCCTACCATCTCTTCGGACGTGGTTTACAGCATTGCCGACTTGAAGAAATGCCTCACAAGCACGAGGCTTGAGATCAAGGATGGCTATCAAATCCAAGTGGTCAACGTATTGGGCAGCGCTTATTTCCTTTGGGATGGAGAACAAGGCTTGTTGTTCCATGATGCTTCAAACAAAATCGCACACATGATCCACGTAGGCAGCATGATCACCTCCGGCACTCTGCTCTGCGACACGCGGGCCGGTTTTTGGGGATGTTTAGGATCGGAGGATCTTGTGGTGGATGACAACCAGGAAGACCTCGAGCCGGTGGACATCAAGCTAAAGGATCTCTCGCCGGCGGACCTTTTTGGCTATTTCAGGGTGTTTGGCCAGATAGAGAGAGGAAAGTATGGCAATTACGTCTTAAGGGACGGTGACAGGCATATCGCATTGGCCGACCTCTTTGGTTATGGAATAGACTTTGAGGAATACATCGGCAAGCAAGGCTACGTAAACGCTGTGTATCACGTTGTAGGCAACAGGCTCATTCCACATCCCGCAAACTTCTTTGAGGAAGTGACGGACGGGGTGGCTTCCACCCGGCTGTCAAAACAGGAGGCTTCAGCCGGAAAAACCTTTACGATAGACGGTAGAAAAATAGCAGACATGTCAAGTGCGCCAAAAGGCATAGTCATTAAGAACGGAAAGAAGATAATCAAATAAGGGCGCACCCGACAAACTCTGTGGTTTTTAGTTTTAAAAACCAAAACCAAGAAAAACCTTTGTGTCAGCGTCAAGGGCTTTGTCCCTTGACGCTGACACAAAGGAAAACCTCAAAAACAGGCACGGCGGATATTTTCCGTAGATTCATGGTAAGTTTATATGTAAAGGGGAAGGAAAATGGTCATGTCCAGGCTTACGCTCCTAACGGAGCTATGGTTCTGAAGCGACGGGGTGGCCTTACGAGCAAGCTCGACGGCTACCCCGTCGCTTCAGACCCACACCTTTGGTGGCAAGCCTGCCCGTGACGAAAATCGCTATCGCGTAAAATTGCGCTTACGCGCATAAAATTCTACGGCAGAAAGCTTCAAGTCAAGGCATTCCCCGCTTTTGGGCAGATGCAAGGATGCGCTGATTTTATGCGCCTTTGGCGCAATTTTATGCCCAGGCAATTTTCGTCATGGACAGGCTTTACCCCGCTTAGGGAATGAGGCTCAACCTATGGGATAGCCGTCGAGCTTGCTCGTAAGACTATCCCATAGGTTGAGCCTCAGAGCTACTATGGAGCGTAAGCCGGTCCATGATTTTCCATTACCATTTACTCATTAGCGAAGTCAGGACTATACGAAATGAAACAACATATCCAATCCACGGAAAATATCCATTGAACCTGTTTTTCTGACCAAAAATCACAACACGCCCGTTTGGAAGTGCAGACTGAACGAATGATGGATTTCTATTCGTTGTGAAAGCCGTCTGAGGCCAGAGCTATTAGATGTGATGCGCGCTTCAAATCACTCCAAATGTCGGATGAGCCAACTTTCTGCCCTTTTTCTTTTTAATATTCAAGAAATAGTCGTACCTTTGTCATTACAAAAAAGTTGTAACATAAAACATGTAATGGCGTATGACACTAAGTTACAAGAAATTAGCGAATCCTTTCGTCTATCAAGGTTATGAAAGCCCTGAGTATTTTTGCGATAGAGAGGCAGAAACAAAGACTTTACTTTCCCACTTGAAGAACGGAAGAAATATTACCCTCATCTCTCCTCGAAGGATTGGCAAGACAGGACTTATTAAGAACACCTTCTACCATCTCAAGGAAGAAGAGAATGATGCCATATGCCTATACCTTGACATTTTCGCCACCAAGAACTTGAATGATTTTGTGGAGCAACTTGGCGTTATGGTCATCAACGACATTGTGCGCAAGAACGCCTCATTCTTCGAGAAGACCATTGCTTTCTTCAGTGCCTTACGCCCAGTGCTTAGCATGGATCCATTGACAGGCGAACCGAGTGTCTCCATCACGGTGGAACCAACACAAGAAGATATTACTATTCGTAGCATCTTCAATTATCTCAACGAGAGTGGCAAAGAGGTATATATCGCCATCGATGAATTTCAGCAGATAGCTGAATATCCGGAGAAGGGAACGGAGGCTTTGCTTCGCTCCTACATTCAGTTCGCCCAACATGTCCACTTTATCTTTTCTGGCAGCAAACAACATTTGATGGCTGAAATATTCGGCTCGCCAAAACATCCATTCTACCAAAGCACAGAGATGATGGGCTTAAAGCCACTGAAATGCGACATTTACTATAACTTCTGCCAAAGCTTCTTTAAGCAGAAAGGTGGTGACTTATCAAAAGAGATTTTCGAGCATGTCTATCAGCAGTTCGATGGGCATACTTGGTATATCCAATGCATTATGAACCGCCTTTACGAATCAGAAAGCCAAGTCGAAAACATGTCGCAAGTCAATGCCGCTCTCCTTTCCATCCTTGAGGGAAGAGAACCGCAGTATGAGAGCATGACGCAGTTCTTTACAGAAAATCAGTTTGCTCTTCTCAAAGCCATTGCCAAGGACGGCATCGTTGCACAACCGACAGCAGGCAAGTTCATCAAAGGTCATAAATTGAGCGGAGCCAGCAGCGTAAAGGCTGCTCTTAAGATTTTAGAAGACAAGGAATTGGTATATAGAACCAATGACGGCTACCTCATCTACGACAGATTCATGGATCTGTGGTTAAAGAGAATATAAACAAGAAAATAATAACATGAAGACCTCTTTAGATTTTTTCGACCATATAAATACCCCATAACCTCCTATCCACAACTGTGAGGAAATTATGGGGATATTAATATAGTATAGTTCCGAAAGGATAGATATGGTTTTATTCCTCCACTCTGCCGGGATAAGCCTCGAGGGCCTTGCGCAATACGATGATCGCACGCTCCATGTCTTCCTTCTTCAATACGTAGGCGATTCTTACCTGGTTGCGGCCGGCACCGGGGGTGATGTAGAAGCCGCTGGCAGGTGCCATCATGACTGTCTGGCCCTCGTAGCTGAACGATGAGAGACACCAGCTGCAGAACTTGTCGGCATCGTCTACCGGCAGCTTCGCCACGGTATAGAAGGCTCCCATCGGTGTGGGAGAGAATACTCCGGGGATGTCGTTTAGTCCGCTGATTAGACAGTTGCGGCGCTCCACGTATTCGTCGTACACCTCACGGAAATACTCGTCGGGAGTGTCCACCGAAGCTTCGGCGACGATCTGGCCTACGAGAGGAGGCGACACGCGGGCCTGGCAGAATTTAATCGCCGTGTCTCTGATTTCCTTGTTTCTTGTAACGAGGGCTCCTATCCTCACTCCACACTCACTGTAGCGCTTGCTCACGGAGTCGAGAATCACCACGTTCTGCTCTATTCCCTCCAGACTGCCGGCACTGATATATGGGTTCTCTGTATACACGAACTCGCGGTACACCTCGTCGGAGAAGAGGAGCAGGTCGTGTTTCTTCACCATGTCTCTGATCTGGTCCATCTCCTCTGGAGTATAGAGGCTTCCGGTGGGGTTGTTGGGGTTGCAGATGAGGATGGCCTTGGTCTTCTCGTTGATGAGTTCTTCGAATTTCTCCACTGCCGGCAGTGCGAATCCGTCTTCAATCTTGGTGGTTATCGTGCGCACCTTGATTCCTGCCGGGATGGCGAAGCCGAGATAGTTGGCATAGAGAGGTTCGGTGAGAATTATCTCGTCGCCCGGGTCGAGACAAGCCATGAATGCTATCTGCACCGCCTCGCTTCCGCCGCAAGTTATCACGATGTCGTCGGGCTCCACATTGATGTCGTACTTCTTGTAGTAGCCGGCAAGCTTCTTTCTGTAGCTCAGATAGCCCTCCGGAGTGGAATATTCCAGGAGCGTCCTGTCGATGTTTTTCAGAGCGTCGAGTCCCACCTGCGGTGTAGGCAGGTCTGGCTGTCCGATATTGAGGTGATACACCTTCGTTCCTCTTTCTTTCGCTGCGGCAGCCAGTGGAACCAGCTTGCTGATTGGAGATTCAGGCATCTCTTGTCCGCGCATTGATACTTTACTCATATCTTTTTTTTTGTTTTTTATGATATTTGATATTAAATCCCAAACGGTCATCACGCCGTTCGATGTGATATTATACAACTGCGTACAGCCTTGCCTCTGTCAGCCATCTGCCGCAAAGGGCCGATGGAATCAAGTGTGTGTGTCTTGAAGTGAGGAGACAGGTTCTGTCACCTGTAGTGTCGCGTTTTTCTTTCATTAGATACAGCCCTGAACGGTAATTATGCCATTCAGGGTCCAGCCCAGAACGGTAATTTTGCCGTTCAGGGTTTATACAGGGCAAAGATACGATGTTTGTAAATGATTATCAAGTTTTTTCATTAAAATATTTGAAAAGCAGTAAGAAATCATCTGCCGCCTCTTATACTCCGAAAACCTTTTATGCCCTCTCCCAACCCATCCACGGCAGGGGCATGAAGAAAAAATGTGAACGCAAAATGCGGTTATGTCATGCAAAAGTATTACCTTTGCAGCAGAAAAGCGACTCCATACCGCATTGGAGTCTACATCAGCCTCAAAAAGAAAAAAGGAAAGGTGCTCGAGTGGCTGAAGAGGCACGCCTGGAAAGCGTGTATACGTCAAAAGCGTATCGGGGGTTCGAATCCCCCTCTTTCCGCTATAAGTCTACAGACCGGCAAGCGATGAAGCCCGATGGTCTGTAGACTTTTTTCGTTATATTGCCTATGCTCTGAGAGTGTTTCCTTCCGCTTTTGCCTATGTTTTAGGCAAGAAACATCACGCTTTTGCCTATGTTTTAGGCAAGAAACATCACGCTTTTGCCTATGTTTTAGGAAAGTTTCTGCCTGGTTTTGCCTATGTCTTGGGAAATAATCCTTATCTTTGCAAAGTGAAACAATGTTGTAACTATCATGATATACAGGCAATTAATTGAAGATTTGACAGAATGGAGCAGACGCGGAAACCGCAAACCGCTCGTTCTGCGCGGGGCACGCCAGGTGGGCAAGACCACTCTCGTTGATGAATTCAGCAAACAGTACGACTGCTATATAAAGCTGAATCTCGAACAGAGCGCCGATGCCAAAGCATTCAGCATATCCGATGATGTGGCTGAGATATTCCAATATCTGTGTCTGCAAAAGAAAATAGTTGTCGACAAAAACAAGCGCACTCTGCTCTTTATCGACGAGATACAGAATGAGCCGAAAGCAGTGGGGCTGCTGCGCTATTTCTATGAGGAAATGCCGTGGCTGCACATCATCGCAGCCGGGTCGAGACTTCAGACGCTCATAAAACAACGCATATCGTTTCCGGTGGGAAGAGTGGAATACATGTCGCTAAGACCTTGTTCGTTTCTCGAATTCCTGAACGCCACAGGAAACGAGCCTCTGGCTGAAATGATACGCCAGCTAAACGTTTCGCCCGTATATCACGATATGCTGACAAGTCTTTTCAACCGATATACTCTCGTTGGAGGAATGCCTGAGGCTCTTGCTGAATATGCCGCCCACGAGGACATAACAAGGCTGTCGCCGATATACAGGTCGCTGATAAACGGATACAACGAGGACGTTGAAAAATATGCCAGGAACACCAATCAGTCCAATGTGATACGTCATCTGCTCACGCATGGTTGGGCGGAAGCCGGACAAACCATCACATTCAGCCGGTTTGGCGGAAGCAACTATACGAGCAAAGAGGTGCACGAGGCTCTCAAGGTGTTGCAGAAGGCATTCCTGCTCAGTCTGGACTATCCGATAACGACGGTAAAGTCACCTGCCATCCCTGCCCTCACAAGACAGCCTAAACTTATTTGGCTCGACTCCGGCATCATGAACTTCTCGGTTGACATACAGACCGAATACCTGCAGAACCGGTCGCTAACAGATGTATGGAAAGGACATGCCGCCGAACAAATTGTTGCCCAGGAACTGCGCATCGCCCTCGACCGCAACTACAGGAACGAGCAGTTTTTCTGGGTCAGAGACAAGAAGGGGGCCACGGCTAAAGTGGATTTCGTATGGCAGCACAACACCTCTATCATACCTATCGAAGTGAAATCCGGCACCAATGCCCACCTGCGGTCGCTGCATTCGTTTATGGACACGGCAGACTCCACAGATGTAGCCATCAGAATATGGTCCGGCAAATACGGAATCGACGAAGTCACTACCCCCAAAGGCAAGACATTCAGACTGATAAACCTACCATTCTATTATGTAGGAATGATAGACAAGGTGATTGACAATGAGGCTTGACGGGAATTGGGTGCCTATTTGGGGAGCAAGAGATGATGTGACGGGAATATCATTCTATGAATTTCCATCAAACGCCAGACGTGCCAAAGACATTTGTTCAAAGTTAATTTCAATGAAGTTCTTGTAATTGGCTTTTGCAAATTGACGGACCTTGGCAGTATGTTTTGCTCGACAAACTCCATGAGGTCGAGGCTTACGTTTCGTGTATCCATAATTGAATGATATAGATATTTACTTGCAAAATCAGTTTATTATGGCTAAATTTGCAAGAAACAATTGATAAAAAGACCAATAACAGATTAAAACAAATATAATGGATGAAACAAATGTAAGGGTTAATTCTCTTAAGGCTTGGATTCTTGCCGCACGCCCCAAGACGCTCACCGGTGCTGCCGTGCCCGTTATGATAGGTATTGCCTGTGCCGTGGCTATGTATGGATGGTGTGGAATAAGGGTTGTGCCAGCTGTGTTGTGCATGCTGTTTGCTTTGATAATGCAGGTGGATGCCAACTTTATTAACGACTACTTCGACTTTATGAAAGGTACTGACGACGAACAACGTCTTGGTCCGAAGCGTGCCTGCGCGCAAGGATGGATAACGGCATCGGCTATGCGTAGTGGTTTATTCGTTACTACTCTTTTGGCTTGCATCGTTGGACTGCCTCTGGTATATTATGGTGGTTGGGAGATGATAATGGTTGGACTGGCATGCATTGTCTTCTGCTTTCTGTATACCATATCGTTCTCGTACATCGGACTTGGCGATTTGCTTGTGCTCGTATTCTTTGGTATTGTGCCTGTTTGCATGACCTATTGGCTCACGGCTCCTCCTACCGCGCTTACGTCTATTCCGTTTGCCGTGGTATTGATGTCGATAGCTTGCGGACTGATTATTGACACATTGCTCGTGGTGAACAACTATCGTGACATCGAGAACGATAGACGTGCAGGAAAGCTTACGCTTATTGTGCGCATTGGCGAGCGCGGCGGACTGGTTTTGTATCTTATGCTCGGACTTGTAGGCACCATTCTGGCTATTGTAGGAGTTGTGTTACTCGATTGGCACGACGGACAATGGACACAATCGCTATTAATTATATACACGCCATTCCATACATGGGCGTTCAACGAGATGCGATATATAAGGAAAGGTGCCGAGCTTAACCGTGTGCTTGGAATGACGGCACGCAATATGTTTATATTCGGATTGCTTGCATCGGCTGCCCTTGTATTTGCCAACTGATGGCAAGCCGACTGTGTCAACTTTTTCCTGACTTCGTCATTGCGTCACCCAAAATCAGGTGACGCAAAGATAAAAATATTGTTTATCAATCACTTATAAAATAAGTGTTTCTTGAGTGACAAGTCAGGAGAACATAAACACCCGATTTCTGTACCATTATATACCTGTTTTGGGGCAAGTAGCGTGCCCAATGTGGGTAAGCTGCTTTCACACTTGGGGCAAGCACGTTGCCCCAAGTGGGCAGAATCCGTATCAGTTTTCAACACAAAACGTCCGTTGGTTTTTTAGCCCAAATCGGTCATTAGGGCTTGCCTGGATTTTGTTCTTTTAGAAGAGTGGATTTTGTTTGGCTTTTAATGAGTAATAGCGAGCTATTACGAATTAAAAACAAGCAAAAGACGCCTTATAAAAAACAAAAGACTGCAAGCAGTAAATATAAAATACAATAAACGGCCTAATGACCGTTTTGGGTTTAGTGGATTTTGGTACTTCTGAAGAAGGAATCAGTGCGTGGTTGAAAGGATAACCTTACCGCTGTACGTATCAAAGAGTTCAAGACAAAAATCAAAGTCGAGTTTGTCAGAGATCACCCCATAAGAGCCATAATGAGGATGGCACTCCGAAAAGCATCGTAAAACGTTTGACTTATATATATGGGTGTCCTTGCAAGCTGTGAGGACAGATATTTCATGCCTTTTTCTGAACGGACCATGTCATTTCTCGCATCTGTATTGTTTTTTTTTTGGGGGGGCTGACTGAATATTGCGGAGACTTACACACGAAAGTATGCGTAACTTGATGTTGGGTCTGAAACTTATCGGTCTTTTATGCAAGGCTATGAATAATGTAAGTTAAAATAATGAATATAAGAACTTGTTGACATGGAATTAAGATTTGATTAACACATTTATGAATGTAAGGTGACTTGTAAGGCAAACGGTCAAAGTTTGACAAGAATGTAAAATATTACGGATATCATTTGTATTCTCCGTAACTTTTAACACAAAACGTTCTTTATTCTCAACAAGTAGTTGTATCTTTGAACGCAAATAAGAATAACATGGATAAAAAAACAGTCATTGACACGCTACAACAGCAAGGTGGATTCATAACCACGGGTGAAGTGAAAAGCCGTGGTGAATATGAGCAGCTTCGCCGTGCAATAGAAGATGGAACGCTTGTGCGGCTTCGTAATGGTGTCTATGTGGAAATGTCAGCGTTGGCAAACAACATGATAGATGTGGAACGTATAGTTCCGCATGGGGTGCTTTGCTTGTATAGTGCTTTTGCTCATTATGGACTTTCCACACAAGTGCCTTCCGCTACTTGCATAGCCATTGAAGCCAAGCGAAAGGTGCGTGTGCCAGACTATCCTCCTATTGACCTCTATTATTGGAAAAAGGAGAATTTGGAGTTTGGTATAATCAAAAAGAGTATATCTGGCTATGATGTACTCATTACAGATATGGAGCGAACGGTCTGTGATGCTGTAAAGTACCGAAACAAGATAGGGCTTGATGTGTGCGGTGAGGTGATAGACAACTATCTCAAAAAAGAGAACCGCAATATATCTCTACTCCATGAATACGCACAGAAACTAAGAGTGAAAAATATAATGACTACATATTTGGAGACAAGACTATGACAAAGAATATAGGGAAGTCCATTAGGACACGCTTGCTGAACCTCGCCAAAGAGGAGAAGCAAGAGTATATGAAAGTGTTGGTTAGATACTTGCATGAACGCTTGTTGTTCCGTATCTTCATGCAATGGTTGACCGTGACGAAAGCAATAGTCGCATGAAAGATTTCTTTGATGTGTATCAGTTGTTTACCAACCATGAGATAGACAAGGAACTTCTTGCGGAAGCCATTGTCGGTACGTTTAAGAACAGGAATACACCTTACCGAGAGAACCTTGCCCTTTTCACAGACAAGTTTGCAACGGATGCCACACGCAATATTTGGTGGAAAGCATTCTTGAAAAAGATACGTTGGAAAGAGCAGATAGACTTCTCTGTTGTGATGAAGTGCATCAAAGAGAACCTACAGGCATATTGGAACAAAGAAACATTAGGATGATAGCGAAAGGGCACATTTCGTACTTGTATTGATACATATGCTAACCATTTTGGCTGCAAAGATACAAAAATCAAGTCCGTTGACTCAAAAAACCTCTGTAACTAACTATATTTCAATTATTTCAAAGAACGCTTGGCGATTTTTAGTGGACAGCAATGATATTAACTTGTGAATAGTCATATTTGTCACCGTGTACAGCTTTTGACCTACGTACAAATTCCTCTAGCGACATAATAGGATGATTGGCTATTATGCCACATTTTTTACAGCCTTTTCCTTGTAGATGGCTATCTGGTCTTTGGGGAAAATACTTCTGGCAAGCTTTGCAATAAATCTGTACTACCGTGGTGCTATTTATATAATCTACTTTGTCGTAGCCATACTTGTCCCCATGCTTTTGTATAGCCTTGGCTACAAATTCTTCCTTTGTTAGTTTCTTGCCCATCTGAATAATTCTTGCAAAGACATGTAATTTGATGCGGTTTCTTTACAATGTTTTATATTATTACACCAACCTAGGCTTTTCGTTTTTCCCCCATCAGGTCTATTTATTTCAAAACGAATTAAAATACAGGCTGGTTTTAAAATTTTAATGTGTTGAATACATCAGCAATAGTATTTCTATAATTTGTTTTCACTTCATCAGTAAAAACCTTACTCAAATCCTCAAACAAACAGTTGAAGAAATTATATCTAAGGTTTATGGAAGATTTATATATTTGTTCCATGTGCCTGATTGTTTCTTTTCTACTCGTTTTTATGAGGGGTGAAACGTACCAACTATTAGCATAATCACCCCCAGGGATGTCTTTATATAATAGATCGTTGCTAATATCTCTAATCCATAATAATCCTGAAACATCCTTGAACTCAGTTAATGACAATTTCCCGTCATGGGTTGATTTGTTCCTTTTTTTGTCGAAACTTAATAAGAATGCTTTATGTGATTCTTTTTCGAAATACATAAAAAGTCTCTCATTATTAATCTCTTCTCTTTTTTTAGAAATTGTATCCCATGAACAATTACCATGTTTATTGACAGGTAGTTTATAGATATAAGCAACTACTTTGAATTCCAAGTCCTTTATTGTGGCTAACTTATGAACAATCGTATCATAATGATAGGTCATGTATTGCTCTTCATTAACCTCGTTTTTTCCCAAATATTGTTTGTCGTAGCATTTAGAGAATACTATTGCCGTTCTAATTGAATTAAGACAACACATAATATTTCGAAATAATTGATAAAGGTTCAAAATGGCCTTCTCGTCATCGGTAATTGCACCAAAATCGGTTTTCTTGGCTAATAGAATTTCACAAGAGACCCGAGTGAGCATCTTTACAAATGGAATGTCGTAAATATCATCTATTGTAGCGTCTTCTTCACTTTTCTTTTTCATTTCATTTTGCTTAATATGATTAGTTGTATAAGCATTATTACAGAAAAATTTGGGCGATTCAACGTTCTATATGAAATGAACCGCCCTAATTATTATCTTACGAGTTTAACAGCTTATTCTTCTGGGTATTAAATTCTTCTTCTGACAGAACACCAGCATCCTTCAACTTTGCAAGTTTCATAAGTTCATCTGCGACACTTGAAGTTGATGTGGGTTGAACTACTTGAGCTGTCTTCTGTCGCGCAAGGTTTTTATCTACAATATCAATGATTATTGAGAAAATATCCTTGATTCCTGCAACCTCTTTCATAAGACCTTCATAATGTTGTAGGTCAGAAGCATTTTTTGCTTTTAACAAGTTACCATCTTTGCCAGCCTCGTATATCTTCAATACAATAGTAGAATCAGATGTACTTTTCAACAGTATCTTAATAGACATCTTGCGTACTTCTTTCTTCTGCTGAGTCTTTGCTGTATTACTACCTACAATAGCACCGACACCCCCAAATAATAATCCACCAACAACAGCTCCACCTAACGATTTGTTGTAAATGTCTGTACCATTTTCTTCGTAAGATATACTTACGATGTCTTCGTAACGATGTACGTGAATCTTTGTTGGAGTAACAATAGCGACAAACTCGTTTACATCATCTGTCACGAATGCATAGTCATTATAAGCTTTAAGAGCAGGTGTTGATTTTTTGTAGTCAATTCCGAGTTTGATTAGTTCGCTTTTAAGATAGCATTCGTTTATATTGATATTGCCGTTTGCATTCTTTGCACGGATAAGTTTATTACATTCAGCGTCCACTGCCACAATATGCTCATCTGTTTCTACGGCTTTGCCTTTAACGAAATTATCAACTGTTTTTTGATTGGAATTTGCAGTAGTTGTAGCACAAAGTGTTACGGTCTTGTCTGGTGTATTGAAATACAGTTTCAAATCTCCATTGCCAAAACTGCTGTCATGTACTACTGTCCTTGAGAAACTTTCTTGTTGTTCTTGACGTGCTTCTTCGTCTGCGTTTTTTCCGGCGGCATTAAAAGCCATAACAATACCATAAATCATGCCTGCAATAGGGATGCAGCCTATTGTTATTGCAGCAGGATCCCAATTGTTTGACTGAAAGGTAACAAATGCCATTATTGCAAAAATGACTGTCAAGAAAATGTTACCTCCGACTCCTAAGTCATCTTTTCTTTTCATACTATAATGATTTTATAAAAATTATCAATGGAACTATGTAACATAAAAGGTCATATAGGTCAAAAGTGCCTGGACATAAACCTGCCAACTGAAAGAACTCCAAAACAACCATAGAAACAGGTAAAGGGAGTGCCAGGTACATTCGTGTTTTCTTCTCATGAAATCTTGTATTGCAATACATAAGTATCAGATAAGAGGTTGTCCATAACCCTGCAGGAATGCTATTTACGAAGATTGGTGGCAATATAAGAAATTCTTGTAGGTTATTTCTTATTGCATCTACATAATCTGTTAGACCAAAATAATCAATAACCCTGAAAATTATGATTGATTTGGGTCTATAAACGATGTAGATGCTTCCTCCAATGAGAATAAGAAAGACCGCAATTAACCATCCACGCCTATTTACAAACTGACAAATACTTTCCTGCCGAAACATGTCCCTCTATTGCTTTTCAAACACAAGCGTACCAAATGATTCTGACTTTTCCGTCAAAGTTTGAGCCTTTTGGTCAAATTGTAGCTTCTGTGGTCCAAAAACCTCATATACAATCGTAACATTCTTTCCAGAACGCTTCCATGTAAATTCAGAAGGGCCAGAACCTTGAATTGTTAAGTAACCCGTATTGTTTGATTTGAATACATAAGTGTCATGCGTTCTGTTGCAGTAATAAGTACCAACGATAGGGTCTGCATTGACATCTTCTGCTTCATCCTGTGGAGTTTCGTTTAATTCTTGTATAGCTACAGCATTTTCATCTATAAGAATTTCTTTTTCACCTGCGATTAGATTCATTGATGCATATGGAGTTCCATTGACAGATGTTCCTGCAAGATATGCACGAACAATCACTTTATTGATTCCATTGAAGTCAGATTCTCCTTTCTCAATGAAATAGTCCTGTATGAGTTCAAGGCTGTCTTTTGGCAGTGGATGGTCAATCTCTATATTATACACCAAATTCTGTGTTGGAGAAATGTTGCCATTTGATGACACTTTAGGCTCTTCTGTGCTAAGAAGTTTGTACTCGGGAAGATTCACATCGCTTGTTGTCTCTTGAATCTTAGGCTTGTTTTCACAAGCAACAATAGCTAATGTAGCTAATGCAAATAATAACTTTTTCATAATGCAAATATGTTTTATAAATTCTATTATACCCATTAAAAGAAGTGAGACCTCATCGTATCCTGTTCTTCAGTGAGGCCTTCGACTGCCCAATAACGAAACAAGATAGACAAAGCCTCACCTTGATCGTATATCGGGTTGTGATAATACGAAATCAAGGGAGTACTTCCTCTACTTGTCCACGTTATTGTTTGGTGAAGTTGTCGAAGTTTCACTGAACGGAACAAAGTATGGAATGCACTTCCAAATTATGTCTGCAAACGCTATTATGTGAATGCAGGTGTAAAATTACTAAAAAAATATGGATTTTCAACGGTTTATGGGCTTCATGAAGCGAAAAAACATGAAATTTAACGCTATATTGCCATTAAATGGCAGAATACGGCTGACATTGTGGTAATTCTTATCGGTTTGAAGCAAGAAACGGTGTCATTAATGTGCCGGAAATGTGCACGAGAGAATTGTAGCACGATGATTGCATCTTTCCGAAGAGGAAGACGGCAGAAATAGCGTTTCTTGCATTACTCCATACGGTATGGTGCAAGAAACGCTGTTTTTGTGTCCTGACGGGACTGAGCGAATGTGGAAACAACGTGTCTGGCTGATTCCAAACAGTATTAGTTAACGGAAACAATGTTGTGGTGGTATCAGCAATATGTCTGGGGCGACGGCGACAGCGTTTCCACATTAGTACAAGGCATATGGAGCTACTACAAACCACCTCACATCACCCACATTTTTTGTAATTTCGGTGTAACAGAAGGTTAAATACGTTAAATCTCACGCTTTTCGTATCTAATCAGAATCCATACGGTCACTTTTCTACCGTTTAGAACGTATAATACTGATAATCAACTAATAATAGACACGAGGGTTGTTATAACAGCCCGTTAGTGCGAATCAGTAACAAATCGGCACCGCCGTCCCATTGCATGACAACTTTATCATACATTATGGACAAGAAACAGACGGTAATCGACTTTTTCGGTTGCCACCTTATTATATTGTAGACAAATAACCAGAATTACTCAATATAATAACCAGAATCACTTAATAGATTATGACGAGACTAATGACTACAATGACTGCCACTGCCACGATGGCGGCGGAGGCGATGCAGGTGGTGAAAGACCTGAGATGGATGATAGTGTGCATAGCGGTGCTGATAGTGACCGACCTATGGTTCGGCGTGTCGGAATCGCAGAAACGGAAGGTGCCCATCAGACTGTCGAGGGCTGGCAGACGCACCTGCAACAAGCTGATAGACTATTTCGCATATCTCTTTTTCGGTGCGATAATGGGAATGGCAATCTTCGAACCGCTGGGCATCGCCAACCACACCACCACGGCGGCAGCAGGACTGTCGCTGGCTTGCGTGTGGGAGATGGACAGCATCGTGAACCACGTGCTCGCGCTGCATGGCTATGCCGGCAGGTTCTCGCTCATGCGGCTGGCAACGGGATTTCTGAAGCGAAAGGACAGCGCACTGGGCGAGGCGCTGGAGGAGAGCCTGAAAGAGAACCGGAAGGAGAACAGAAAAGAAAACCATGAGGAGGACGCGAAAGAAAATCGGGGGAACAGGAATCAGGAGGAGAACAGGGAAAAGGACCTGGAAGGAGAATGACAGTAAGGATAAACCCAAAACGGTCATTAGGCCGTTCAATGTATTATTTTAATACTGCTTGCAGTCTTTTGCTTTTTATAAGGCGTCTTTCGTCTGTTTTTAATTCGCAATAGCCCGCTATTACTCATTAAAAGCCAAACAAAATCCACTCTTCTAAAAAACAAAATCCATGCAAGCCCTAATGACCGATTTGGGTTAAAAAGCGGACAATGGAATCCGCTGAAACCATTGTCCGCCCTGACGATAACTAAATAAACATTTATTGATTTTTACAAATCAGAACATGAGAATTTTCATTTGATACATCATGTCAGTTCGCTTTCACGAACATGAACTGGTGTGTGATGTCGTTGAAGTAGATGTCGTATGTTCCGGCAGGAATAACGATATTGTCACCATTGGCCTCTGCTGTATATATCATACCGGCGAGAGAAGTAGCCTTTCCACCCCAGCTAATAGTCCAGTCGTGGTTAGAACGGAACTTCATCTCTGTATCTGAAGAGAAGGTATGGTTGACATACCAGTTGTGTGGTGCAGTCTGCTCCATGTCTACATCACCCTTCCATTCGTTGAAGCCTCCGATAAGGCTGACGGTATTGAATGCTTCAGGTGACTGGTTGTCGAGCTTTGTCCATGAATAGGTCTTTGCCACCATATCGATTGTCAGCGTATAGTAAGCACCCTTTTCAGGACAAACGAAAGCATTGGCGCCACTGTTAATGAGAGCACCCTCCATGCTTTTCTCTCCGTCGGAAACGCTACCCCATGCAACATCCCAGTTGCCGATGCTGGCACGGTTCCATATCTTCAGGTTGGCGTCGCCGGTCCACTGCGTTGTGATAGAAGCCTTAGAACCGCTTTCGTTGTAGAAAGCAACCTTAGAAGCAGACTCTGCGTTCCATCCATACACACCGCCTACCATATAATAAGAGTCTGCTCTTACCACACTGTAGCTGTAGTCAATCATGTTCAGCGTAATGACGTATGTGCCAGCCTCGGCAATCTTGCCGGCCTGTGGGTTATCAGTAACGAGAGTACCCTCGGCATCGGTAGAACCGTCCTTGACTGTACCGACCACACCCTGCTGCCAGATGTTGTTGGCATCAAGATTCTCCTGTGGGATAATCTTCCAGTACGTGTCGTTCTTTGTCGTTGTCACGGTGAATGTGAAGAAAGGATCCTCATAAACGTCCTTGTCAGAACGAGAGAACTTATACCCGGCAAGTTTGTTCACATCCGTAGTCCAGTCGTTGAAGTCGCCGATAAGATAATAAGCCTTAGAGATGAACGGAGCCTTTGGAGCCACGTTGATATTGATTTCTCCTGCATCCACGAGCAGAGCCTGTCCGTTTGCCATCACGTCAGAATATACGTGAACCTTGAAAGGACGAACTGCCGGACGCTTTCCGTAAGCCTTCACCACAGCGGTCTGCAATGCCGTGCTGTCCACTGTACCATCGTTGTTTGCCTCCAGAATCTGTGGCAGGTCGTATGTTGCAGCCTCATCAGTAGGAGTGATTATCATGCGGGTCTTGTTGAGCTCTGTTCCCTCTGGCAGAGCAGCCTCAGAGAGGTTGAAAACCTTCACGTTCTCACCAGGGTTGGCAAGGTTGACGTCGCCGGCAGCTGTCGCTGTGAAACCAGGAATGGTGATGGCGTTCTCCTGTCCAAATCCCTGAGGATTGGTCCAGTCGTCATAGTCGCCGTTGCAGCTTGCGAAGGAGAGTCCCACCAAAGCTGCCAAGCTATATAATAATGTCTTTTTCATTGTTGTTTGTTTTTTGTCGTTTGAAGGAGAGAGACAAGACTCAAGCGAAAGAGTCCCATCCACTCTCTTTCTGATTATAAGTTTATCAAACATGTCGGATATATAAGATTTTCAAGTCTTATAAAGATCCGGCAATTCCACCTTATTTCATCTCACCGGTGTTCTTGTCGAAGTTGACATAGAGTTTCTGACCAGCAGAGCATTTCACTGAATAATCATCGCCTACGTTTGTAGCCCAGTTGTCAACGATGTTGTCCTTGCGGAAGAACAGGCTGCCGTTGTAGAGAGTGAACTCTGTGCGCCACCACTCCAGTCCAGGGATGCGGATGTAAGCACGAAGCTCTCCGCTGGCTGTACAAGCAGGAGATACCCATTCGCCTGAATTGTCGGCAGGAGCCTGCATAGCGAGAGCATCGTTTGCCTCGTCCCAATTTCCGAAGGCATTACCGATTACGTAAGCCTTGCCTGGATAGATGTGCAGAGTGTAGTTGATGCTCTTCTTGTCAGAAGACATGACACCCTCGAAGTGCAGAGCATACCATCCGCCCTTTGCAAGCACGATATTGTCGTCGTCGTTGCCTGAAACGCCTGCTTCAGCCTGGTCGTCGATGGTGATCTTTCCGAATCCGCGCCAGTCTTCCACGAAAGTGCCCCACTTGAATGAACCACCATCCGGTACGTAGACCATAGTGTAATACTGTCCTTCCATACCATATACCGGAGCCACCTGTTTCCAGCTTTTCCAAGCGTCCTGGATAGAAGAGCCAACGACATAGAGACAAGCAGGATATTCAACGTCAGGTGCCTGATATTCGGCACGTACAGAAGAGAGAGTGATGACATTAGAATATGTCTCACCGAGATTCTCTATCATCGATCCGTCGATGATGGCACGCAGTCTGATATAAACAGGCATTGAAGAAGGAACGTCGGCATCAGGGTTAGCCTCCTGATAGAGGTCTACCAATGCGTTGTTCATCTCCACGGCGTTGGCTGCCATCTTTGCAGTTGTGAAAGAAGTGGACAGCTCCTTGAACTTGGCATCCTTGTTTCCTTCAGCGAATGTAGGGTCGATGGATACCTGTACGAAATAGCGCACTACGTATGGCACTCCGTCGCCATAGTTAGGCTGGGTGCATGTCAGCTCCACTCCGTCAGAATTGGCGAGGTCGTATGTGTTGCCAGCGTAAGCCGGTGTGTTGAGAACGAAGCCCTCTGCCACATGGCTCAAATCGAGCGTAGGGTTGCAGTCGTCGTCTTTGTCGCAGGATGCGAACAAGAACGGCAGGACGAGCAACGGAAGCATCATTATTTTATTTATATATTTCATGATACGTTTTCTTTTATGATTATAAAACATGTTTTCTATTCTCTCTCCCCCTGATTAATAACCAGGGTTCTGATGCAAGTTGGCGTTACCGGCTATCTCGTTGGCTGGTACTGGATAAACGTTGTAATGTGAATCAACACCTACTCCATTTTCCTGACCGCCCTTGAAGCTCCATACATACTGGCTGCTGGTGAAGAGACCGAAACGAACGAGGTCGCTGCGGCGGCGTCCTTCGAGATAGAACTCACGACACCACTCGTCGAGGATGTAGTTGAGGTCGACAGACTGTGCGATGTTTATTCTGTGGGCACGATCCTGCAGCTTCTGGATATCCTTCAGCGCACCTTGCTTGTCGCCGAGACGATAGAGAGCCTCAGCACGTGTGAGGTAGATTTCGCCAAGACGGAAGAGAGGAATGTCTGTATCACAGAAGTTCTCTCCATGAGCGGCAGCACCGTCGGTACGCACGTTAGACCATTTCACGATAGAGAGTCCGTCGAAGAAGTTCTTGATTGTCTTGTCTGGCGACAGGCGGCGCACACCACCTGCGAATCCTCCGTAGAGAAGTGCACGGTCGTCACCAGCCTTGCGGACCATCTCCTTAGTGCTTGCACCGAGTGCCTCGTCCATCTTCAGGATGTCTGCCTCTGTGAGTTTGGATGCGTCGAGGTTGTTGTCCTTCAGATATTTGTCGTATGACTTACTGCAGGCGTCGTTGTCGGCATTCACAACGTCGAGGCTTGGAATGAACTTGCCAACCATGTCTTTGCGTGCAAAGATACACTGCCATGGGTTTGACTGATAGTAGTAAGGCATTCCGCTGCAGCGTGTTCCGTTGATAAGCATTGTGGAACCACCATGACTACGTGCCTTTGCTCCATCCTGACGGATAGGAAGGATAATCTCCTTCATAGCCTCCGGATTCTCGTCGTTGTCAGCCATGAAGAGCTGCTGATAACCGGTGTATCCGTTCTTTGGCTCCTTGGCGAGTTCGTAGACGTTTGCCGAGATGATCTTGTCGCAATAGTCCTTTGCCTTCTGGTAGTCGTTCACCTGTCCGTCGGTGTATACCATGGCGTTGAGTGCGAGACGGGCATGCAGAGCGTAGGCTGCACCGCGGTCGGCACGGCCGAAGTCTTTGCTGTTGCAGTATGCTCCCACTTCTTTCATCATTGGCTCTATGGCTGTCAGCTCCTGGTCAATCCAGTTGTAGAGGTCGATGCCTACCTTCTCGTCAGGCAGTTCTCCGTTGAACTCGAGTTTGAACGGTGCTCTATGGAAGAGGTCGAGGAACTCGAAGTAGTTGAGAGCACGCAGGAAACGAATCTCTGCAATCTCGTCGTCAGGAAGTTTGCCTGTCTGCTCAGAGATAAACTGGTTGTGAAGCGTGACATCATAGGCAAGGCGCTGGTAGCACCAGTTCACACGTGGAGAAGCTGATGTCCATGCCATGTTTGTAATCGGTGCCATGTCTTCATTGTCCTGCCATGCCCATAGGATCTCGTCGGTGTTGAGTTCGTTGAGGTTGAACACCGTGCGGTAGAAACCGCTCTCACCCTCATCACCACTCATGTCACCGTTACCGTCAGGACCCTTCTGACCGGTGAGTCCCAATGAGGCATATTGCTTGGCAAGGAGCTGCTTCACATCATACGATGATGAAGTCTGTGGGTCTATTGGTGATATATTCAAGTCGTCGGCACATGACATTGTCCCTAATGTCAGGAAAGCCAAAGCCGCACTCTTTAAAATTATATGTTTCATAATTGTAGTTGTTTATTTTGTTAGTTGACGAGGAGACAAGCAGACGAGTTGACAAGGAAATTTACCTTCCTCTGCTATATGATGCTTAGTAATTTCCAGTCCTTCCCTTTTGAAGGAGAATGTTGGTTTTCCAGCATCTTGTCTACTTGTATCTTGTCTACTTGTATCTTGTCTACTTAAAAATTAAAGTTAACACCGAGCTGGAAGCTGATTGGACGTGGATACGGATCGGTATCTACACCATTTGCAACCTCAGGATCGAGTCCCTTATACTTGGTGATGATAAATGGATTCTGCACAGTGAAGTATACACGGCCAGAGAAATAATCCTCTCCCGCATACTTGAGGAGTGCAGGGAATGAGTATCCAAGTGTGATGTTAGAACACTTCAGGAAGGAAGCATTGCGGATGAAGTAGTCGCTGATGCTGTTCATGGCAACTGTCTGTCCTGTGAATCCGAGTGATACGGCATCGCTGAGCACATTCTGGAAGGCTCCAGCCTGTCTCTTCAGACCCTGTTCACAAACTATAGCACAGTTAGCAAGATTGTGATAATATACATAGTTGCCGAGAGATGCTCTGAGCGAGAAGCTGAGGTCCCATCTCTTGTAAAGGAACTTGGATGTGAGACCCATTATCACGTCAGCTGCCGGACTCTTATAGTAGTAGCGGTCGCCATCGTCGATAGAACCGTTACCGTCGCGGTCTACGTAAACGCCCTCGATAGGTTTGCCGTTCTCGTCGTAAACCTGCTGATAAACGAAGAATGAGTTGATAGGATAACCCACCTTGTTGCGCTGCAACCTGTTGTTGTTACCACGGGCAGCCTTTGTGCTGTTGACCCAAACCCAGTCACTGTCTCCTGCTCTGAGGGATGTTATCTTGTTCTTGTTCCAACCCACATTGTAGGTAAGATCCCATGTGAAGTCTTTTGTTACCACTGGTTTCACATCGAATGAGAGTTCAAGTCCGTAGTTGCGCAGCGAACCTACATTCTGCAAAAGTTCGTCACCGAGTGTCACTCCGGCATTTGTTGAAACATTAGCCAGAAGGTCTTTGGTGTTACGGATATATCCGTCGAGAGTGAATGTGAATCGGTTGTTGAGAGCCGCGAAGTCCAAACCTACGTTCCATGTCTCTGTCTTCTCCCAAGTAAGGTCTGAGTTATACTTGTTAGGACGCATGGTGTAATAGTAGTCGTTTCCGAAAGGATACTGTGCGAACTGGTCGCTCGTCACGTATACAGGAGCGTATACGAAGTCGTCGATACCGTTCTGCTGACCTGTCTTACCCCAGTCGAAACGTAGCTTCAAGTCGTTGAGCCATGTGGCATTCTTCATGAACGGCTCACTGCTGATCTTCCATGCTACGGCAGCTGATGGGAAGTATCCCCATTTCTTGCCCTTTGCGAAGCGTGAAGAACCATCGGCACGGAACGTTGCGGTAATGAGGTAGCGGTCGAGGAAGTTGTAGTTCAGACGTCCGAAGTAAGACACGAGCGAGTTGTGTGTTGCCCACTCCTTTTCACTTCTGAATGACTCATCGAAAGCCTCACCTGTCAATGGGTTGGTTCCCTTACCGTATTCGTTGAATCCTGAACGATGGTAGTGTGCCTGCTCTGCACCAGCCATGATGTCAACTCCATGGTTTCCGAATTCATGCATATACTGTGCGTATGCACTGCCTACTACATTATATTTATAGTATGCCATAAGGCCCTTGTAGCCATAGTAGTTGTTGCTGTATGAAGTGCGGCGTATGTCATTGGTCTGTTCTGTCTCTGTATACTGTGCACCGATACTTGCATGCAGACGGAGGTCTTCGAATCCGTGAATCTTGTAGTCCACCTCTGCATTGCCGCTGAAGTCGTTGGCATTTGCCAGACAATACTTGTTGTTAAGCATAGCCAATGGGTTCTGCGGAGTCTGAGAGTATGATGTCTTTGTCCAGTTAGGGTCGTTATACGAAGCGTTTACCAAAGTCTGGTAGTATCCTCCCACAACGCTGTATTCTGGGTCTGACATGCGCACCGGACGTGTCGGGTCCATAGCGATGGCTGCTCCTACGGCACCGGTGTCGGCATAGCGGTCTTTCTCATACATATACTTGGCTGTGATGTTGAAGTTCAAGTGGTTGTTGAGGAAGGTAGGTGCGATGTTAACGCTTGAATTGAAACGGCGCATCCAGCTTGTCTTCAGGATACCGTTGCCGATGTTGTATCCGGCGCTCACACGATATGGCATGTTCTTCAGACCGCCCTGCATGCTGATGCTGTGGTTTGTAGAAAGCGTGGTGCGCAGTATCTCGTCCTGCCAGTCGGTGTTGGCGGTGCCGAGGAGGTCACGGCTCATACCCAATGATTCGATGAGGTTTCTATACTCGTCTCCGCTGAGCACATCATATTTCTTAAGAGCCGTCGAAATGGTGAAGTCACCGTTGTAAGTGAATGTCGGCTTCTGTCCGCTGCGGCCCTTCTTTGTGGTGATGATTACGACACCGTTGCTGGCGCGCGAACCGTAGATTGCCGTTGCCGAAGCACTCTTGAGCACCGTGAAGTTCTCGATATCGTTAGGGTTGATATTGGCAAGGATGTTACTCATACCAGTCGCCGTGTTGTTGTCGATAACGAGTCCGTCGATAACATACAGAGGATCGTTGCTGGCTGAGAGAGAGGCACCACCACGGATACGGATCTGTGCTCCTGCACCTGGCATACCGCCTGTGGTCTGCACATCAACACCGGCCACCTTACCTACGAGCATGTCCGAGGCGTTGTTTGTGATACCCTTCGACAGCTCGTCTGGCTTCAAGGCTGAGATAGAACCGGTGAGGTCGGTCTTCTTCGCACGACCGTAACCGATCACCACCACGTCGTCGAGCTTCGTGGCGGCATCTTCCTTCAGGATGACGTTGATGTTCTGTCCTGCTGCCACGGATACCGTCTCGTATCCGATGTAGGAGATTTTCAATGTAGACTTGGCGTCTGCGTTGATAGAGAAATTACCGTCAATGTCGGTAATGGTACCGCCATCGGTACCGTCAACTCGGATGGTCGCTCCGATGATTGGCTCGCCGGTGGCATCCTTCACATGTCCCTTCACGACAACCTGTTGTCCGAAGGCACTTGCCGTCAAGAACAAGCCTCCCGTCAGGGCTGCAGCTCTCATGGCATTACTGAATCTTACCTGCTTCATTGTTAATAGTTTTTTTTATGTTACTAATTAGATATCCAATATCCATAAAGCCCTAACGTTCTATCGGGCTTTGATGTTCATTTGTAGATTGCTTTAAGGCATAATTTTCTCTCATGTTTGATAGTTGCTTGCAAATATAGGAGGTATTACAATACGTTAAAACTATTTTAACAAGGAAAAGGCATTTTTGTTAGTGCAAACGTTTGCACAATAGTATTGCATACAATTATTAAAACAGGTATCTGTAATGCTGCAAACAACTCTATCTAATTTATAAATATAAGAAGAAAATAATATAAGCCTATAAAAATGAGGATAACTTATATTGTCATATAAATTAAAACGATTATTTAAAATGGCATTTGTGCGTAAACACTTGCATCTTCCTTCACCATAAAATTTTTACGAAATATATGCAAATCTTCAATATGGTTTATCAGATTATCATAATCTTCAAGATTCTCTATTTCCTCACGTCTTGCCTTACTCAACTTGCAAAATTCTTCATCTTGTTCAAGTCCAGCAAATCTTCTTCCACAAAGATTGGCCGCAATGCCTGTCGTGGAACTGCCACTGAAAGGGTCAAGAATCCAGTCGCCTTGATTGGTTGAGGCAAGAATCATACGTACGAGAAGACGCAATGGCTTTTGGGTCGGATGCTTGCCACAAGTTTTTTCACATCTACAGATTGCCGGCATTCGCCACACGTCTGTCATCTGCTTACCATCATTCAGTTCTTTCATCAAGTCATAATTGAACTTATGCGGAACTTTCTGCATTTTTCTTGCCCAAATTACAAACTCTGTAGAATATGTAAAGAAACGGCAAGAGATATTAGCAGGTGGATTTGTCTTCTCCCAAGTGATGACATTCAGAATCTTGTAGCCAAGTTCAGTCAGGCAATTAGCCACAGAAAAGATGTTGTGATAAGTACCGCTTATCCATATAGTACCATTATCCTTCAGTTTGTCACGACACAGACGCAGCCATTCCATATTGAACGCCATCATGTCTTCTTGTGACTTACCCTTGTCCCATTCACCCTTATCTACACACACTACATTGCCACTCTGCAACGATATGCCACCGTTGGAGAGGAAATAAGGAGGGTCTGCAAATATCATGTCGAACTTGAAGTCAAACTCCTTGAGAAGTTTGAAACAGTCGCCTTGAGCGAGGATGAAATCATTGTTGGGAGATTTGTAATACGGTCTTGGCTTGCAACCTCGGATAGAGAAATCGACAGAAGTAAAACAACCGGCATCAAGTATAATCCTTTCCTCTTTATAGTATTGGCGTACTAATTCAACAGCCTCAGATTCTGAAGCAGCAGAAACGGTTGTCACGCGTTGAAGACTTTCTTTTATTTCTATTTGAAATTCCATATTCGGACACAAAAGTATATCAAAATACTTCAGAAAACCCGAATAGATCAAACTTTGACTTTTATGATCAAAAAAGATCATTTACTGTTATTTGCAATCAGATAGAAGACAGAGACTTAGATGTATCTCGCATTTAGGAGCTATGTTAATTATTGATCTCAAAAATCAGATAAATTCATCGCTCGCTCTTGCTTTACACATTAGTTCATATTGCCTATAAATACTCTCATAACTGGAAAAAGAAACACGTTTTTTTACATCCTTGAAAGCCGTTCTACTTATCACTTTGTCAAATTGTTCCTTGCGATTTTGAGGTGCAACAATCAAAAAACGGCTATTAAAGTCTTGCAAATCACAAAATTTGGTTATGGAGTTTTGGATATCCGTAGAGTGTTCAACTTCAAAGAAAGTATCTGGCATGTTGCGTTCATTGAACCAAATGACATCTACAGTCCTCGCTCTGTCTGTTAATTCCTTGTATGAAAAAGCGGGAATATGGATTGTTGAGCAGATATCTTTCAAAGGTTTTTCAATAAACTTTCTGTTTTGGTCTTGTGCTGGCACATAAGTTGTATAATGCTTCATATTACCAATCTCAATGATAAGTCCTTGGTAATATCCATGGGTAAACCGTTCGACACTTTTTTCTTCTTGGGGTTCGATGTCGAATTTGCGCATTACCTCTTCTCGACATTCTTCCAAAGCCCAAAGTCCTGGTTGGATTTTAAATATCTCGCCAGATTGCTGCACAATTCTTCGGATAGATTCATTTGGTGTCTTTGTCGCCCATGATTTTGTATCCACAAGATGATATAAATCGCCAAGAGTGGCATACCCTCCTATCTTGCGAAGGGTATCTATCACTTGTTGTGCTTGTGTATATTTCTTTTGCCCCATTTCTATCTTTACTTTAAATATTTTCTGCCATCAGTATCTTCAAGAATCTTCATCTGCTGGATGGCAATTCGATTTAGTTTGATCAGTCGTTCATACTGTGGTATACCGTCATTGATGAACACAGCATTGAGGTTCTCCATGTTCGATAGGCAAATGAGTTCATTGATACTGGCGTAGTCACGGATATTTCCTTTCTTGTTGGGATTCAGTTCTCGCCATTGTCTTGCTGTCATTCCGAACATGGCAATGTTGAGTACATCCGCTTCGTCGGCATACTTCATGGCAGCTTGCTCACGTGTAACCTCCGCAGGTATGAGATTTGCTTTGATAGCATCCGTGTGAATGCGGTAGTTTATCTTGGACAGTTCACGCTTGGCAGACCACCCTATCTGTTTTTGTTCCTCTTCTTTCAGTCGTTGAAATTCCTTTATCAAGTATAACTCAAATTCAACAGAAACCCAACTTGCAAACTTAAAGGCTATATCCCTCTGGGCATAAGTTCCGCCGTTCGCTCCACTTTTGCAAATAATACCAACTGCATTAGTGAGTTCCACCCAACGAGTTGGACTCATTGTAAAGGCATTTGAGCCAGCCTCCTTCAAAAGGGGGTCGAATTCGACCCCTTTAAAATTAGGGTTGTTCAGCTGCTCCCAAAGCCCAAGATATTCCAATGTATTTTTAGAACGTAACCAATTCTTTACCACATCTTTTGGCTCTATTGGATTCTTTTGTCTTGCAATATCTGTGATACAAATATAATCAACCCCATTTTTGGATAGAGTCTTTATTGTTTGATTCTTTACTATTATTTTTGCCATGATTTTATACTTCTCATTACATTATCTCTATATGATTTGGTCGTAATTATATAGAAACAGTTATTATGCTACATCTTCGTCACATATTTGTGGCTGCAAATACTTTCCACAAGGCACATTGAATAGTCCTTTCTTGTTTACACGATACAAGCCATTGAAGCAAGTACGATTCAAAAAGAAGAATTTTGTTGTATTCTCTATCGGATCAAGATTCTTTTCATTGTAACGTTGGCGTACAGTCATGAACATCTCACGTTTGGCCTCCATATCTGGCAAAGCGTAATATTCCGCTTGTATGTCACGCAACGAAGGAATCAGTCGCTCTACATTGTCATGTACAGTTCTATAACATGTAATCAAATCGCTGTTAATGTCATTGATTACGGCATGTTTGATATTTGGATGCTGTTGCAGCATATAGAACAACATAGCTCCACCGCCAACGAATGGCTCTATGTATGTAGCATTATCCCAATTATCAAAGTCAGCTGGGAGTTTGGCTTCCAGTTGTTCAATGAGTTGACCTTTTCCGCCAACCCATTTGATGAATGGTTTTGCTTTTGTATTCATTATTAATGTCATTTTTTACTTACCATGTCGTATGGCACATGTTTATAAAGCATATTCTCATTTTCTACCAAAATATCATAAGATGTGATTACCGGTCGTTCAAATGTTCCGTTAGCATCTACAATAAAAACTACTCCTTCTTTTTGTATTTCATTCAATGTAAACACCACCTCATCTCCAACTTTGTATAATGATGTTTCGTTCATTTTTTTCTGTTTGTCTTTCGTCTGCCATCACTCTACACGAATATACTTCGGCTCTTCCTTGGTGGATACGAGTAGTTCTCTCACATCCACGTCAAGCGCCTTGGACACTTCCACAAGCGTATCAAGGCTGGGCTGTTAGATATTTCTTATGCTAAGCCGCAGCTTATCTTATGCAAAGATAAATAACATCCACGTAAAAGAAGAATAAAATCAAATGATTTACGCTATAATAATTGCGTTTTACATATACTTTCCAACAAAACAACTCTAATTCAAGACTTCACAATCAAGATTCTGCTATTATGTGAAGATAGTGCACCGAACGTTGGGACGTTAAACCCAAATCGTCATTAGGCCGTTTATTGTATTTTTTAATTACTGCTTGCAGTCTTTTGTTTTTTATAAGGCGTCTTTTGTCTGTTTTTAATTCGC
>ERZ791573.143-NODE-143-length-47997-cov-10.094406_pt1 | contig 47997 bp, 35 predicted proteins | sample MGYA00509971_ERZ791573 | MGnify/ENA primary metagenome ERZ791573 (study PRJEB30046, sample SAMN00791921) | human gut metagenome | study: EMG produced TPA metagenomics assembly of the A metagenome-wide association study of gut microbiota in type 2...
AGTATCTGACTGGATTTGAAGTGTTAAACCCTGATTTGGTGATTTGTCATTTAGACGCAAAAGCATCAATGCAGATAGACCTCACTATCAACAAAGGCCGTGGCTATGTTCCGGCTGATGAGAACCGTGAGTTCTGCACCGATGTCAACGTAATTCCAATCGATTCAATTTACACCCCAATCCGTAACGTGAAATATGCCGTTGAGCCATATCGTGTTGAGCAGAAGACCGACTACGACAAGCTCCTCCTTGAAGTCACTACGGATGGTTCCATTCACCCGAAAGACGCACTTAAAGAGGCTGCCAAGATCCTGATTTATCACTTCATGCTGTTCTCTGACGAGAAGATCACTCTCGAGAATACTGACGTTGAGACAAACCAGGAGTTCGACGAGGAAGTTCTCCACATGCGCCAGCTCCTCAAGACACGCCTTGTAGACATGAACCTCAGCGTTCGTGCCCTCAACTGTCTGAAGGCAGCCGACGTAGAGACACTCGGCGATCTCGTACAGTACAACAAGACAGACCTCTTGAAGTTCCGCAACTTCGGTAAGAAATCGCTTTCAGAGCTTGATGATTTGCTCGAGAGTCTGAATCTGTCGTTTGGAACCGATATTTCTAAGTACAAATTAGATAAGGAATAATATCCGCATACAGGCAAAGGAGCCATCCGGCTCCTCCTGCCGTTGCGAAACTCCTTAAAACAAGAAACAAAAAATGAGACATAATAAAAAATTCAACCATCTGGGTCGTACTGCTGACCATCGCAAGGCAATGTTGACAAACATGGCTATCTCCCTGATCAAGCACAAAAGAATCACTACGACCCTCGCAAAGGCTAAGGCCTTGAAGAAGTTCGTAGAACCTCTTATCACACGTTCAAAGAACGACACAACAACATCACGCCGTGTAGTTTTCCGTTATCTTCAGGACAAGTACGCTGTTACTGAGTTGTTCAAAGAGATTTCTACTAAAGTGGCTGATCGTCCAGGAGGATACACACGTATCATCAAGTTGGGCATCCGTAAGGGTGACGCAGCAGAGATGGCATTCATCGAGCTGGTAGACTATGATGAGAACATGGCCAAGACTCCAAAGGCAGCTGCCAAGAAGACTCGTCGTAGCCGCAAGGCTGCTCCAAAGGCAGAGGCTCCAGTAGAGGCACCTGCAGCAGAGGAGGCAAAGGCTGAGGAAGCTAAGGCAGAATAATTCTCCGAATATATCTCATAGGAATTAATCCGTCCCATCTCGGGGCGGATTTTTTTGTACGCTTACCCCAGATATTTATGCCGTTTGTTCCCATCGTGTTGCCGTTTGTTCCAAATCGGGGGAAATGACGTTTTCATGAGTGGCGGTTATTCTCTATTTTTGTAGTGCAATTCATATACGATTGCACAGCAGAGATAATCAATATTATGTTAACATCAATTCCCTAAAAACATTTGTGGATTTGACTAAAACAAGGAGAACAAGAACATGAACAAGAAATTTTTCGATTATGGCAAGTCATTCAGCAGGATGGGAATGGCAGTAGTAGCAGCACTTGCACTTACAGCAGGTTTCGCATCCTGCGGTGATGACGATGATGAAGGCGGATCGGCTACACCCAATACCGAGTCAGGCGTTCTGGAGACCACTTCAGGTAAGAAAGTGAGAGTGACAGGTGCCGGCAACCTTACATATTCCTACAACAGCGACGGCACGCTGGCATCCTTCGGTTATGGCAGCCATCCGTATGAGGCAAGCTACAACCCATTCACCTTTACACAAGACAACTACGGCAACGGCTATAAAGACGTCAGTGTGGTCAGCAACATCCGTACGAACGGTAGCGGATACATCACCGGCTGCACCGAGAAATACGACTATGAAAGCTCCGACTCAGAGGAGCATGGTTCGGGCAGCGTCAGCGTGAGCTATAACGGCAATGGCAACGTTACGAGAATCAAGGGCAGCGGTTCCGGATATTACATCGAGGATGGAGAAAAGGAGAAATACAGTTCCTCATTCGATTATTCCTTCACATGGAGCGACGGCAAACTCTTGAAGGCAGTCTACACATTCGTTGAGGATGGTGAGAAAGATATCGAAACCTTGGTATTCGACTATGATGATGCCGAGGCAAACGTAACGCTCCAATACGTGCCTAACTTCCTCAACGAAGATTCAGACTCGTTCCTCGCCGGACTGTTCTTTATCGGTTATGTAGGCAAGGGCCCGTCATACTTCCCGACCGGTGTAGACTACACTATGAAAGATTATGAAGGCACAGAGAACAAATACTACAACCTCACATATTCACTGAATTCAGACGGCACCGTATACCGCTACGGAGGAATGGAAAGCGGCTATATGTCATATTCCAGCGTCAGCGGAACCACGCCACGAAGCGTTTCTATGGCTCCTGCTGCCTCAGACAAAGTGAAGAGAAGCATTTTCAGCAGCATCCACAGAAGATTCATGAACAGATAACCCCCGACTATCAAGCAGGTTTATCCCTTATGCCATATAATCCCGGCCTTCCAATGCGTAAGGTCGGGATTTTTCCGTCTCTAATCGCCAGGAAAGCCCCAAACAGGCGTCATTACCGGTATTTGGCTCCTTTTCTATCAAAAAAAATGAATTTCCTTTGCCTCTCTCAAAGCTTTCTTATAACTTTGCCCAAAGTTTTGCGCCAGACTGTTCTGGCTGTTGTTTAACCTATAAATCTGAAATAAGAATATGCCATTTACGAACAATGTCATGATTGTCCGTCACAAGCTGTTGACCGAACTTGTGAAGCTATGGAAAAATGACGAATTAGTAGACCGCATTGACCGTCTGCCTATCCAATTGAGTCCCCGCCGTTCAAAACACGAAGGACGTTGCTGTGTACACAAAGAGAGAGCAGTATGGAGATATAAGTCACTTCCGTTGTTGGGCATGACGATGGAAGACGAAACCGACGAGCTGACACCTCTCTCAGAATTTGCTTTCCGCGCCATGAAGAGAGCCGGCAGCGGTGCTCCAAGAGAAGATATCCTTACCGTTATCGACGAGGCTTGTTCATCCTGCGTTCAGATCAATTATGAAATCACCAATCTGTGCCGTGGATGTATCGCCCGCCATTGTATGACCAACTGTCCCAAGAAGGCCGTCCATCTGAAGAAGAACGGACAGGCATTCATCGACCACGACGCTTGTATCAGCTGTGGTATCTGCCACGACAGCTGCCCATACCATGCCATCGTATACATACCCGTTCCTTGCGAGGAGTCATGCCCGGTAAAGGCAATCAGCAAAGACGAGCGTGGCATAGAGCATATCGACGAGAGCAAGTGTATATACTGCGGAAAATGTCTCAACGCATGTCCGTTTGGCGCCATTATGGAGGTATCCCAGGTATTCGACGTGCTCTATAGAATCCGTAGCAAGAAGAAGCTCGTGGCCATCGTTGCCCCTGCAATCCTCGGCCAGTTCAAGGCAGAGAAAGACCAGGTCTACGGCGCACTCCGCGAGATGGGCTTTGCCGACGTCATCGAGGTGGCACAGGGCGCCATGGAGACCGTAGAGCGTGAGGGCCACGAGCTGCTGGAAAGACTCGAAGAAGGTCAGCCGTTCATGACCACCTCTTGCTGTCCTTCATACAAGGAGATGGTGAAGAAACACGCTCCCGACATGGCGAAATACGTTTCCGACACCCGTTCGCCGATGTATTACACCGCCCGTCTGGCAAAGCAGCAGCATCCAGACGCCGATATAGTGTTCATCGGTCCGTGCGTTGCCAAGCGCAAGGAAGCCCAGAGCGACGAAGCTGTAGACTTCGTTCTCACATTCGAGGAAATCTCTTCTGTGCTCGACGGACTGGGCATCGACATGGGCACCACCGCTCCATATAGCATGGCGGTGCAGTCGGTGCGCGAGGCACATGCTTTCGGAGAGTTGGGCGGCGTGACAGGCGCCGTGAAGGCATATCTCAAGGAGAAAGCCGAGTCATTGCAGGCAATCCAGGTTTCCAACCTGACAAAGAAGAACATCGCCATGCTGCGGGCTTACGGCAAGTCAGGAAAGGCTCCTGCCAAGTTCATCGAGGTCATGGCATGCGAGGGCGGATGTATCACCGGACCTTGCGTCCACAATGAGCTGAAAGCCGGAAAGCGCCAGTTCGACAAGGAATTGGGCAAGGAGACAAAGACCTATGATGATATGGATTGACAAACTACGCAGAGACCATGCTCTCGCGCCAGACGAATACCGGCAGCTGCTGGCAACGACAGACACCGATGCCGTGGAATATCTGCATCGGCAGGCGCGGGAGGTGGCTCTCAGGCAGTTTGGTCATGACATCTATATACGCGGACTGATAGAGGTGGGCAACCGCTGCCGCAACAATTGCTACTATTGCGGCATACGGGCAGCCAACATGTCGGTGGCGCGTTACGAACTGACAAAAGAACAAATCCTGACCTCTTGCCGGGAAGGCTATAAGCTGGGCTTCCGCACTTTTGTATTGCAAGGTGGCGAGAAGTCTGGCTCTTATGCTATGTGGGAAGACGTGGTCAGCGAGATACGCCTCGCCTATCCCGACTGTGCCATCACGCTCTCGCTGGGCGAGATGACGAGGAGCGAATACGAGGGACTGTTCCGTGCCGGCGCCAACCGCTATCTGCTGAGGCATGAAACATATAATGCCGACCATTACCGCAGGCTCCATCCGGAGTCTATGTCAAGAGAACACCGGCTGCAATGTCTGCAATGGCTCAAGGAAACCGGCTATCAGACCGGCACCGGCATCATGGTGGGCAGCCCCGGACAGACTCTGGACCATCTGGTGGAGGACATCTGCTTCATCCGGCGTTTCCAGCCGCAGATGATAGGCATCGGACCCTTCATACCCCAGCATGACACCCCCTTCAGGGATTGCCGTCCGGGTAGTGCCGACCTCACCCTGCGCCTGCTCTCCATCTTCCGCCTGATGTTCCCGTCGGTGCTGATACCAGCCACTACGGCGCTCTCCACACTCCTGCCCGATGGCAAGGCCCGGGGCATACTGGCAGGAGCCAATGTGGTGATGCCAAACCTCTCGCCGGCGGCATACCGCTCCAGCTATGCGCTCTACGACAACAAGGCGGCGATGGGCACGGAGGCAGCCGAAGGGTTGGCCCTGCTGAAACAAGAATTGGATAAAATCGGGTATCGTATATCTACGGCTCGTGGTGATTTTAAATGAATAATGACATGGACAAGATCTTTAATCCTGCCTCCGGTGAGGCAGAAGAGTTTATCAACCATCAGGAGATTCTCGATACGCTGCAATACGCATCGGAGCATAAGAACGATCGGGAGCTGATAGAGAATCTGCTTGAGAAGGCGGCGAAATGCGGCGGACTGACCCACCGTGAGGCTGCCGTGCTCCTGGAGTGCGACGTCCCCGATCTGGTAGACCGCATCTTCCATCTGGCAAAAGAGATAAAGCAGCGCTTCTACGGCAACCGCATCGTGATGTTCGCACCGCTCTATCTCTCCAACTATTGCGTGAACGGCTGCGTATATTGTCCCTTCCACGCCAAGAACAAGACCATACCCCGCCGCAAGCTCACCCAGGAGGAAATCAGGCGAGAGGTCGTAGCCCTGCAGGATATGGGTCACAAGCGTCTGGCGCTCGAAGCCGGCGAAGACCCGCGCAATAATCCTATAGAATACATCCTGGAGTCTATCCGGACCATATACGGCATACATCACAAGAATGGAGCCATCCGCCGCGTCAATGTGAATATCGCCGCCACCACGGTGGAGAACTACCGCCGCCTGAAAGACGCCGGCATCGGCACGTATATCCTCTTTCAGGAGACATACCACAAGAAGCACTACGAGGAACTCCACCCCAGAGGTCCCAAGAGCAACTACGCCTACCACACCGAGGCTATGGACCGCGCCATGGAGGGCGGCATCGACGATGTGGGCATCGGCGTTCTCTTCGGTCTCAACCTCTATCGCTACGATTTCGTGGGCCTAATGATGCACGCCGAGCATCTGGAGGCAAAGTTCGGAGTAGGTCCACACACCATCAGCGTGCCCCGAATCTGTCCGGCAGACGATATCTCCACCGACGACTTCCCCGACGCCATTTCCGACGAGATGTTCGAGCGCATCGTCGCCGTCATCCGCATCGCCGTTCCATACACCGGCATGATCATCTCCACCCGTGAGTCAGAGGCCGTGCGCCGCCGTGTGCTGGAGCTTGGCGTGTCGCAGATCAGCGGCGGATCGCGCACCAGCGTGGGAGGCTATGCCGACACAAAGCCGGAGCATACCGAGCAGTTTGACGTCAGCGACCATCGCTCGTTGGACGAGGTGGTGGGCTGGCTGCTCGATCTGGGACATATCCCGAGCTTCTGCACCGCCTGCTATCGTGAAGGACGCACCGGCGACCGCTTCATGTCGCTGCTCAAGGCCGGACAGATAGCAAACTGCTGCGGACCGAATGCCCTGATGACGCTGCAGGAGTATCTCGAAGACTATGCCTCGCCTGAGACCCGGGCGAAGGGACAGCAGGAGATTGCCAAGGCGTTGGAGCATATTCCGAACCCGAAGATAAAGGCGATTGCCACGAAGCGCCTGGAAGAGATAAAACAAGGAAAGAGAGATTTCAGATTCTGACATATATGGAGAATACACCACAGGTTTCCCGCTTGCATATAGCCCTCATAGGGAAGAGGAATGCCGGCAAGTCGTCACTGCTCAACGCATGGTTGGGACAGGACGTTTCTGTCGTGTCCAGCGTGGCAGGAACTACTACCGACGCCGTGAGAAAGGCTGCCGAACTCCCCGGACTGGGAGCTTGTGTGATTATCGACACACCGGGATTTGACGACACCGACCGGCAGCTGGGACATCTGCGCGTTGGCAAGATGCAGACTGCCGTGAAGCAGGCCGACATCGTAATTATGGTGGCGGGCGGACCCGTGCTCACGCCAGAAGAACGGGAGTGGGCTTCTTGGCTCAAGCTCAAGAAGACCCCCTGGCTCCTTGCTCTGGGCAAGGCAGACACCCTGGAGGATGCAGAACAGGCAGCCGACCGTCTGTCCGGCGAAATGGATGTTCCTGCCGTGGCAGTCAGCGCCTGGCGCCGCAGCGGGTTCTCCAGGATGATGCAGCTGCTGCTCCAGCTCCTGCCGCCCGATTTCGGCAAGGAGACCATCACGGGCAGTCTTGCCGCCGAGGGCGACAGGGTGTTGCTCGTGATGCCACAAGACAAGGAGGCACCGAAGGGACGCCTTATCCTCCCACAGGTGCAGACCATCCGTGAACTGCTCGACAAGCGGTGCATCGTTTCCTGCTGCACTCCCGACAAGCTGGCTGCTGCTCTCGCCTCGTTCCGGGAGAGTCCACACTTGATAATCACCGATTCGCAGGTCTTTCCGCAGGTGTACGGACAGAAGCCTGCCGACAGTCGGCTGACATCCTTCTCCGTGCTCTTCGCCGCCTACAAGGGCGATGCCGTGGCGTTGAAACAGGGAGCGGAGAGCATAGCCCGGCTTACAGACCGTTCTCATGTGCTGATAGCCGAAGCCTGTGCCCATGTGCCGGCGGGCGAGGATATCGGCAGGGTGAAACTGCCGCGCCTGTTGCGCAAAAGGGTGGGCGAGGGCCTTCAGGTAAGTTTCGTCAACGGGCGTGATTTCCCCAAAGACCTCTCGCCATACGATCTCGTTATCCATTGCGGCGCCTGCATGTTCAATCGCCGTTATGTGTTAGACCGCATCCGTTCCTCACAGTCACAAGGTGTGCCCATCACCAATTATGGTATGGCGATAGCCTATCTCACCGGCATCCTGCATAAGACAGATTTCGCAGGATAGTCTGTTGGAAATTAGAAAAAAACTTGATTTCCTCTGAAACTGTCAGATTGTCTGGTTTTTGCTCTAACGCATTGATAATCTGATGATTATCGACCTGACAGTCGCTTTGGATTGTCTGGACAATTCGTCATCCTCATGGGTGGAATGTCATTTGTCCACCAGTTCCACGAGGAACTCGTTGCCTCGCCATGTTCTCCTCGACGTCATTCCGGGCAGCGCCTTCAGCCGGCGGCTGAGTGTCGTGAGATTGGTAGAAGCCATTGCCGCCGCACCCGCCTTCTGGCGCAGATGCTGAAATATCGCCACCGTGGTCATATACTCACCCCTGCCGTTCTCCTTGCCGATGCGGAAATACTCTTTGAAGAAATCCTCCGCCGCCATAGTGCGCTGAAACCTGTCGTTGCTCATCGTCAGCAGCTCCGTTTCCAGTTTGTCGAAATACCAGCGGCGCCCACTCTCTATCTCGCTCAGCGCCTGGGCATAGAGCTGGGTGTAGTCTATTGGCGTCGCCACGTCGATGGGCCGGTTGAAATCCACACAGATGAAGCGGCGGCTCCCCGACGGGTCGCTCAGCACATTCTGCATGTTGCTCGTGGCGATGAACGATGCCCGGCGCGGCAGTTCCTCGATGGCAGTTCCCCACGGGCGCTTCATCTTCACCGCCGGCAGCTGCACCACATTCTTCAGAAATCCCTCCTGCAGCTTCGGCGAGATCTGGTTGAACTCGTCCAGATTGATGAGCAGCAGTTCCGACATCGCCCTCAACACCTGCTTCTTCTCCGCCAGCTGCAGACTGTCGCAATATCCCCATTTCAGTTCAGGCGGCAGCAGCCGGCGGCAGAACGTGCTCTTGTTGAAACCCTGGTCGGAGATGAGCAGCGGCACGTTGCTGTTGCCATACAGCTCCCCCGTCTTGCCCGTCCATTGCGCCACCATCCCCAGAAACCACGTGTGGAATCTCTCCCTCCACTCCGGGTCCTCCGTCGGCACCGTGTCGGCAAGCCTCCCGATATGGTCGCTGCCGTCCCAGCGGCCCTCACATTTGGCGAGGAAGTCGCCGATGGGGTCGAAACAGCCGATGAAGTCAGACCCCACATAGTTTCTCACGTCATTAAACCCCACGGCGATGCCCGCCAACTGCACCTCCAGCGTGATTCTCTTCAGCGCCCTCATGTCGAGCATCAGAAACGTGCCGTTGCCGTCCCTTTCCATATACTCCGTGCATTCTGTCACCGTGTTGTATCTCAACACATACCTCCGCCTGATATGCTCCACCATCCTCACCACATGTGAGCACCTCGTCGGAATCCTCTCCTCAGTCTCCCTCTCCGTGTTCGTCACTTCCGTTTCCTCACTCGTTTGAGTACTGTTCATTCTCTCAAACCACTTCTCCGAGGTCTTGGCAGATATCCTCAACCTTCCTCTTTTGTTTGTTCTGATACTTTTTGTTTTCATGGTATTGTCTGTTTTTTAGCCAAATGGCCGATTTGGAATTTTAGTCTGTTTTGGTTCAGAATTGGGCACGGTGCTTGCCCAACATGGGCAAGGTGCTTTCTCAATAGGGGCAAGCAGCTTGCCCCGGTTGGGCATCTTTCCTGTCCGTTTCGTGCCCATTATTTATTCAGAAAGCTGACCATCTCTTCGTAGAAGTCAAACTCCACGTCATCATACCCATAGTCGGCGAAAATCCTCTTTATCTTCTCCTGCTGGTTTTCCGTCAGTTTCCACGCCCCCGAGTCGTATCTCGAAAAGTCCCTTCTGTTGCTCATTGTCTTGATGATGTCGTGGCGTATGGCCTTATAGTCGCATGCCTTCACATTGCCGAGAGCCTTTTTGAATCCCCATGCCACCTTTATCTTCTTCATCTTATGAAACAGTTTGCATCCTTCCACCGGGTTTGAGGTCGGCAGGATACATTTCCCACACAGGTCCTTCTGTTTCATCTTTCTGATGACATGCCATCTCGTGCATCTCTTCTTTATCTCGCAGTTTTCGTTCAAACAATGAACCCAATTGTACGGTGTCGTGAATTCTCCCTTCACGAAATCCGAATACTTGATCTCATAATGCATACTCTGTGTTTTTTAAATGGTTATTAAAAGTTTATGATTATATTATCCCGGTCCTTTAGCCCTGATGATTGATCAGGGCCTGGTGAGACAGTGATGCAGTCGTGCGCGCTTCGCTCCATCCCGTGTCCGCTTTCCGGTCCGTATGCCTATAAAATACAGTCCATTTCCCCCTCATGTCATATTCCATCCCCTTCCATACGATTAAATCTTCTTATTCCCCAACCATCCAGACAATCACCCGATGGTTTTCGCCATACAAAAAATGCGGAAGTATCTGAATTACAGATACTTCCGCATTGATGACCAGATGGCTGACGGTTTTTTTTGAAAAAAGTGGATTAATTGGATATTATGACCGATTAGGGTTGAAACGGTCGGATTATCGGTCGGATTTCCAGTCGGATTATATTCCACATTCTCTAATGCCAATATCCGTTTCAAAACAACTCTTCCTGCATTCACGTGTGAACGGCATCCCGTAGAATAAGAGATTTATCTCCTTTCATTATCGCTATAAATCATATAGCAACACGACTATTCTATATTTGCACTCACTTTTTTATAAGAAAATGTTACATAATTTATGAAAATGTTTGTTTTGTTTAGATGAATTTAATAATTTTGTAGCGTTTCCACGCCGATACCATCGTCGTCATGACGTTTCGTGTCATTCAGATGTCCGGCAACAGCGATTGATGCCGATTGGGGAAGGGATGGGGACACGACATATAGAAGGCGTTTACTTGACGCTTTGTTCTTGACTCTCTGAAACTTCGCAAACTTTAGATACTGTCAACGAACCGAGCAACGGTAGATGTCTACGGGTGTGATTATATCACGGCCAGTGGAGTATTGTACCTATGTGTATTTTTCTGCATATAGGTTTCAACTACTCCATGTGGCGGCATATATATTCATATCGGCGTGGGCTCTAACGTTGTCTGTTCTACAGTATCGGGCAATGCGAAGGCCTCAGAGGGTGGGACAGACGGCGGGCGGTTCCCACGCTTTTTTTATGTCTAAACGACAAGGACATAAAATAATAACTATGAGAAAAAAAATATTATTTCCAGTTGCTGTCTTAATATTCATATTGGCAATGTTTCTGTTTTCAGTAATTGGTGGAGGGTCAAAAATAGCAATAGAGTGCAAACCTGTTGCAGATAAATCTAAAGTACCTTCCAACATTCATCTTGATGTTTATGTGGAAAATTCAGGGAGTATGGATGGCTATATGTGTCCTGGTTCTAATCTTAAAGATGCTGTTTATGATTATATCAGTGACCTTAGTAAGGTAACGTCTTCGAATTCTTTCTATTATATTAATTCACAAATGATAAAGTGCAATGAGTCGTTGAGTTCTTACATTCAGAATTTGACTCCTGTGTCATTTGCAAGAGCTGGAGGAAATAGGGCAAATACAGATTTGCGCCAAATGATAAATACCATATTGCATAATCATAAAAAGAATGGTGTGTCAGTGTTCATTTCGGATTGTATACTTGACATCCCGGAGAATGCTATGGATTTCTTTGGCAATTGTCAAGTTTCAATTAAAAATTCTTTCATTGAAGCAATTAAAAAGAATTCCAATTTGGGCGTTGAGATAATAAAGCTTCAGTCTAAGTTTGATGGCTATTGGTATTGTGGAACTTCAAGTGAAAAGCTAGTTGGGGTAAAAAGGCCTTATTATATTTGGGTTATAGGAGATAAATGTATATTGGCAAAGCTGAATAAGGAAGCTCCAGTAAGGGATATTTTAGGAGGTATAGAGCAATATTGTGCCTTTTCCACATCTGGTGAAATACCTTTTGATATTGATAAAACCCGATATGTGGTGAATCATTCTGGTGTTGTCAATGTACAGGTATTGGCAAATCTGTCATATGCATTGCAGGATGAGTCTGTTTTTTCAAATCCCAATAGTTATGGCTCTACGAATCCTTCATGCGTTAAAGTCGTTAAAGTTGAAAAGATAACAGCTAAAGGAAGCAAATATAGTCATGTGATAGATATGGAATTGGTCAATCCCAAATCGATAAAGTCTGAAACAATATCCTTTTCTTTGCCTGGCGTTCCTTCTTGGGTTAGGGCATCAAATGATGATAGTGGAACGAATGTAAAAAAGAATTTAAATAAAACAACAGGTATATTGTATTTGGTAAATGGAGTGGCGGATGCCTATAAGGGGCATACAACTTATGGAAATATAATGTTTGATGTGAAAAACAAGTAAAACGAAATAGTTATGGGAGAATTTTTTGGAAGTATTTATTGTTGGTTCGAAGATTTTTTTGGAATAGATCTCGCCAACTATTTATGGGGTGAATCTTCTTTGGCCCAAACAACAAACATGTTCATAGGCATAGGCCTGACTATGCTCTTGATTTCTTTGGCTTTAGTTGTGGTGTACTATTATGTCGTAGACCATCCAAGAATCAGTAATTGGTGGGGATGGCTTATATTCTTGGGCTGCAATGCTATTGTCAATTTTATTGTTGGTTGGCAATGGGTTCTCAAGGATTACTATGAAGGAAAAATGGTTGAAACGAGCAAGACAACAGGTAAATTGGTTGATTTGCCAATATATTCGTCAGATATATTGGCATTTGGTGTGTCCAATATGATTCTTGCGATTCTCGCTTTTATATTATTTTCTTATTCAATAAAATGGTGGAGTACAAATTGCTCCAATGCTCCATTCTAAAAAACAATATGACTATGGCTAAATTATATGTGTTCGGAATTGGTGGAACGGGTTCTCGCGTGTTGCGCTCACTGACAATGATGATGGCAGCTGGAGTGAAAATTGGTGTGGATGAGATTGTTCCAATAATAATTGATCCCGATGCTTCAAATCAGAACTTGACGGATACGGTCAAACTTATGAACGATTATAGGGCAATACGCAAATTCTTGTCCTTCCCTCAAGGTGTTGAAACTCAGTTTTTCCGTAAGGAACTGTCACAGTTGCTTCCTAATGATACTCTGCATATACAAAATACCAATAATAAGTTGTTCAAACAATTTATAGGTTTGTCTTCTATTCAGAGTAAACCTACACAGGCTATGATGCGTATGCTCTTCTCTGATAAGAATTTGAATTCTTCAATGGATGTCGGTTTTAAGGGCAATCCTAACATTGGAAGTGTGGTGCTTAATCAAATCGTAACATCTCAAGATTTTGCTAGTTTTGCAAATAATTTTGCAGCAGGAGACAAAATTTTCATAATAAGTTCTATATTCGGTGGCACTGGAGCTAGTGGTTTTCCTTTGCTTCTCAAAACATTGCGGACCAATAATACAATGCCCAATTTTCAGCTGATAAACAATGCTGAAATAGGGGCTGTTACTGTGTTGCCATATTTCAAAGTAGAACAAGATCCTAATAGTGAAATAGATTCCTCTACTTTCATATCAAAGACGAAATCAGCATTGGCTTATTATGAGGATAATATAATAAACAACAATTCCATCAATGCTCTTTATTATTTGGCAGATGATGTCGCAAATGTTTATGAGAACCACGAAGGAGGAACTGCACAGAGAAACGCTGCTCATATAATCGAGTTTTTGGCAGCAACAGCAATTGCAGATTTCAGTAATGACAATTTCCAGTTAGGGACTACGGTGAATAAAGAGCTGGGTATTAATGATGTAAATGAGTGTGCAATTTTTGATTCATTTGATGATGAACTACAGAGGGCTTTGTTGCCGCCTCTAACTGAGTTCCTTATGATGGCCAACTGCTTGACCTATAAAGAGAGTTATTATCGGTCTAGGTCGTTTAGTGCAAATTATGACCATTTTAATGGTCTTTATGATTCACAGTTCTTTAGAGGGCTGAAAACGATGTGCTGGTCATATAAGGAATGGCTAAAGGAATTGAAAGACAACAAGAGGTCTTTGGACTTGTTCAATCTAACAGATACTGATAAACCATTTGAGGTCGTTACTGGTCGTACCCCCAAGAAAATCGCCAGCTTGAAATCTGATTATGATTTGATAACAGCCCGTCTTAATAGTGCTGTTAAACATTGTAATAGTAATAAAGATGAAGATAAGTTCCTTGAGATGTTCTTCTTAGGCTTACAGAGAATATTAAGAGAAAAATTCAACGCATAAATCATATATCCTATGGCAAAAGTATTTAGACTTTATCAAGAAGGAGCTCAGTTTACAGGCTGGAATTCTTCTCCGGCCTTTCCATATAATTCTATGGCGCGTGCGACCATAGAAGATCCTGATGGTGCAAGTGTCAAGAACGAAATAACATCAATCCCCTCCCCGTTTGCTCGTATAGACCTTGTGAAAACGGCGTTTAGGGAAATCTGTCGTCGTGCTAATGCTGATATTAATGAGCTTGTTGGAAATACAATTTTCCATAAGATGGTATCAGATACTCTTGATGTCGGTGAGATATTCTTTAATATAGATAAACTTGCAGATAAAGTGAGGATAATTACTTGGAATTGTGCAACGGAAATCCAAAATCTGAAGGAAGATAATAATGGCAACCATTATTATCTGGCCGATTCTCTTGATAAGTTCTTGCGTTCAGATGCCCAAACTTACAATTTTGACGAAATGCGGAATGTCTATCTTCTTGATTATGTTAATGGACCAGATGAACTGAATATTATTGGAGCGACATCTCCTGCTACTTTGTTTTTCTGTGGCGCAAATAAACTTGATTATATTCACGATATATTTTTCCCAAATAACGATAGGCCTTTTGATTCAGATTATCAGCCTTTGTTTAGCCGTGATTTTGAATATATTAAGGCTTGGTGGGTATTGAGAAGAACAATTCCGGATTTCGCGAACTTGTTTCCAGAGGTAGACGATTATCTTAATTTGACTTTCCGTGCTATTAATGATCAGACCTTGAGACAGAAACTCAATAATATTACTGATGCCAATATAATGGATTTTTCCACTATTGATGTACAATCAGACGGTGCTCTTGATCAAGTTGAGGTCCTTGGCTATCAGCTTCTGAAGAAGAAGTCGGGAATGACAAATAAAAGTAGTGAGTTTACGATAAAATCGAGAAAGATTGATATTGATGGCGCACCTCTCGTTCTGCCAATAGAGGCTGGTAATAAATATTCAAATTTATCATATGTCAATGGTGCATGGGGGAGTAAGAATAGGGCAGCAATACTTGATGCTGAAGAATTGTCGTCACGTGTGCTCCCATATGATGGCAGTAAATATCCATATCTGACAATTGGTGATTTCCTTGAAGACTCTTTAATTAAAGTGCCGCATCACTTGAATAATAAGGCGTACTTTGACGGTAATATTAGTGGTAATGCAGATTCTTCTATGTCATATCTCTTGCCGGTAAAACCATTGTATTTTAAGTATTTCACCCCAGACGACTTGATGTCTACAATGGCAGATGGCAAAAAAGCTTTAGAAATGTCTGTTGTCGCAGGTGGGTCAGTAATGGTTACGTTGCGAATACCAATATCGGGTAATCAGAGAATAAAGTATATGGAATATTCGCGAACGTATTATGTCAATCGTCAGCCAAATGTTACGAAGAATTCCAATGAAGGAGGAATAAGCGCAATTGACTTCGCTGGTTTTGTTATGCCAGGCGTTAAATTCCAGAATGATGCAGATGCGTATTATACAGTATCTTATATTAGCACGTTTTCCAATCAAGCGATTTTACAGTTCTACAAAGAAGGAAGTGTTGTACAAAATGTTGAGACGGATTGTCGTAACAAACAAAGGGGCGTTTTTGATTATAAGGCTGATACTTATACTATTAAACACTCTAACTTTGACTTTATTAGAATTGAAAGTGAAGATGGGCGATGCGGATTGTTGCTCCCATCATTCGTTGAGCATCAAGGGCTCGAAACATTTGAATTTTCTGTTGATTTAGGAACTTCCAACACGCACATAGAGATGAAAAGGGCTGGGGATGACAATTCAGAGCCGTTTTCCAATGAGGATACAGATTCTTTTATGAGCAAGTTCTTTCAACCAGGGTTCATGGAGGTGCAGGGTAAGATAATACCTAGAAACGATTTGCGAGATGTGGATGATGTTATGAATGCAGATTATATTCCTTCTGTGATTGGTAAGGGTGATTTCGGCTTTCCTACTCGGACAGCTCTGTCGTGTGCAAAGACTATAAACTGGGATGATGCCAATCGTGTATTCGGACTGTTGAATTTCTGTATGACATATGACAAGAAAGTTCGTTATCAATACAATTCAGAATCATTGGTAAACATAAAATGGAGCAATGAATCTAATGCTCAAGAAGCTATGAGCCTTTACATAGAGAATATTGTTCTTTTGATACGCAACAAGGTTGTGTCGATGAATGGAAATTTGGCAACGACAAAGATAACATGGTTTTATCCAGACAGTATGTCTATGCTTCGTCTTGATCAACTGCGACGAGCCTGGAGTCAAACATGTAGCGAGTTGTTTGCTCCAAATGGTTGTGTAAATAGTATGTCTGAATCTGTAGCGCCAATTAAGTATTATTTTATGAGATATGCTGAGGCAACGAATCTTATAAACATCGACATTGGAGGAGGAACAACGGATATTGCTTTCTCAAGTGGAGGACGAGTAAACTATATCACTTCTTTTAGATTTGCAGCTAATTCATTATTTGAGGATTCTTTTTCAAAAATAAATCCTAATAATGGAATCGTTGACTGGTTTAAGGTTGATATAAAAAAGATGTTGGACCTTAAAGAGGGATGTAGTGACCTGAAAGTTATCTTTAAAAAGAATGATGGCCATCCTGCAAATATGGCGTCATTCCTATTCTCTCTTAAAGATATTACTGCAACGAACGGATTGAACAAGAACAAGATAGATTTCAATCTTTTATTACAGAAAGATGATAAGTTTAAGGTCGTATTCGTTCTATTCTATACGGCTATTGTATACCATATTGCCCAGATTGTCAAGTCGAAAAATCTTGATATACCTCGTCATATAGCATTCAGTGGAAATGGCAGTAAAATACTTGGTGCGATAACAGGTAATGTAGAAACCTTGGCTTCTTATACAAAGGTCGTATTTGAAAAAGTACTTGATAAGAAATGTAATCATTCTCTTGAGATTTTAGGGTTAGATGGACAATCTAATCCTAAAGAAGCTACTTGTAAAGGTGGTTTGTTGCCTATTGCAGCAAATGATGCTCCTCGGAAAATAACACTTAAGAATTCGGATGGAGATTTCATAACAGATACGGATTCGTATGCCTCTATTAAAAGTGATTTGAATGCAATTCAGGATTCTGTTAAAAGATTCTTTGAATTTGTGTTTGATAAAATTCCTAGAGTATTTGACTTGGATGATGCATTTGGCATTACTCGTGATTCGCTTGATCTCGCTCGCAAAGTTTGTGTACATGATCTGGATACTTATTTGGAAAAAGGATACAATTTGTCGGTAACAGAATCTGGAGACGAGGAAAGAGTTGTTGAGGAAGCATTGCCTTTCTATCCAATTAAGGGCGTAATGCAAGCGCTTTCAATGGGAATATATAATAATATAAAACCAAAATCAGAAGGGTATGAAAATTAAAAGTATTATGGCAGTCGCTATGTTGCTGCTGTCTTCTTTGATGTCTTGTGAGGAGGATAATTCTAATGTGACATATTCTCCAAATGATGAAAGTAAAATGACAGAACTTCCTGATTCGATGTGGAACAAAATCAATAGTCAGGATACCGTATTGAATGCTTGTTCTGAGAAGATAAATGGACTTGTGGCTTCACAAAATGAGAGTAATGATAAAATTGCGGAAATCCAAAAAAGAATCGATGAAATTAATGAACCGGGTAGCGTTTGGAATATCCTAATAATCATTTCTCTTGTTTCTGGATTGTCAGGTTTCGGATTGGCTCTCTTAATTAAAAATAGTTCTTTAGACATTCATAGCGTTGAGAATAAGATTTTGGGGTCGGGAAGATTCAAAGAGTTAAAGGACAAAGTCGATTCGTTAAGTAGCAGCAATAATAAAGTGAATTCGATGCCATTGTCTAAAAAAGACAATGATCTCTATATTAGAGTCCAAAATTTAGAGCGGCGCTTGAATGAGATAGAGAGGAGTAATCTCTCTGGTCCACAGTCAGGTATGCCACCTGCAGGTCCAATGCCTTTACAACCAAAGGTCCTTTATGTTAAGAATGTGTCTGGAAAGATCATTACAGGAACTACAGATTCTCAGCAAGATGATAGTATATTTAAGTTAACGTTGACTGCTTCTAATGCGGGGACTTTAAATGTTATTACTTTGCAGAAGATACAACAACGTAATGGATTGGAGAATGTCATTGACTATGTTGGCTCTTGTGAATTGTCAGAGGCTAAAGATTATAAGCTTGAAAGACCTGGGACTTGTCAGAAAGTTGGCGGTTATTGGAAAGTGACAGAAAAACTTAAAATAAGAATTTATTAAACTATGATGTCAATAGTAGTACCTATAATAGTGTTGTTCATTATCATCCTTCAAATATGTTTCTATCGGAAAAATATAAAAAGGATGAATGAATTTAGTAGCGTCTTTTATGATCCAGACTCTTGGGATATCATGTACGATGCAAATACGAGATTTGTTTCTGGTATAGAGGGTAATGGAAATGAAGTTTTTGAGTCAATAAAATTGTCAATTAATGAATATCTTGGCAACAACTCTGGTTCTGTAATAGATTTTCAACTATTGAATGATGCCGTTGATCGTCATTGTGATTCTGTAGAAAACGATGTGAACACTCTAACTCCGATACCCCTCTATTGTGGATTGGCTGGAACTATGGCTGGCGTAATCGTAGGATTGACATCTTTGCTTTTTACCGGGAGTATAACGGCTCTGTTGTCTTCTGGCTCTTCTGACTTTGGAACAGCAGCCAATGGCGTTAACGATCTCTTGTCAGGTGTCGCTTGGGCTATGCTTGCAAGTATTTGCGGTATAATATTTACGACATTAAGTTCTATTCGGTTCAAGGGACACAAAATTAAAGGGGAGTCTGGAAAAAATACCTTTCTTGCATGGCTTCAAGCTAAACTCCTGCCAGAATTACCATCAGACACTTCTGATGCATTGAATCGCTTGGTAAAGAACTTAAATAAATTTAATAATACATTTGCTGATAATACTACACAGTTACGCGGCGCTTTGAGGGACGTTAATGAATCATATCGTATCCAAGGCGATATCATCAAGGCCGTTCATGATATGGATGTGATGAAGATGGCAAGGGCGAATGTGAAAGTGTTGGAAGAGCTTAAGGCATGTACAGATAAATTGGAGCAATTCAATTTATATTTAGATGGTATACATGGCTATACAGATGCAATACATACATTTACGTCTCAATTTGAGAAAGAATCTAATCGTCTTCGAGTTCTTGAAGAAATAAAGCTTTTCTTTGAACGACATAAGGGAGAAATTGCCAAGGATACGGCAGATTGTGATATTGCTTTGCAGGAAGCATTGAATACCTTGAAGGATTCTGCAAGTACTAATACTGTTGAACTTAATAAAACACTTACTGAACAGGCGGAGGCTTTCAAGCAAATAATAAAAGAAGAGAGAGAGAGCTTTTTTTCTCTCAAAAATGATTTGCTGACAAAATTTAATACGGAATTGGGGCATATTCCGATGCTTCAAAAACGCTTGTCGGATATATCAGAGATTCCGTCTAAACTTGATAAGCTTATAGATAGAATGGAAAAATCTAATGATAGGCTTGTGTCAAGTGTGTCTGCAAAAATGGATAATACTGCGGAGAAAATATCCAAGACGTACTCCAATGTGGGGCATGGTGGCGTTGTGTATAATGGCGGATTTCCTAGATGGATGCGTTGGGTATTTGTCGTTTCTGTTATTGTAGTGGCGCTTTCTTGTGTTGGTAATACCGTTTATGGTATTTGGTTTGCAGGAGGAAAAACAGAAACTGTATCTGTTGAGACGCCATCGGACTCTGTAGCCTCAATTGATTCTGTTATGCCGAAAGTTGAGGATTCTATAAGACCTCAGCATGTTGCAGGTGATAATCAACGTATACCTGTAAAACAAGGTAAACCCTACAAATAATAACATAGGTAAAGGATTATAAAAGCGTAGATCTTCGCATATGAAAAATGTTAAAGAATCTTTCTTCTGGACCAGTTATTCGGATTTGATGACTAGCCTTTTCTTCATCATGCTGACACTTTTTGTTTTGGTGATAGTTCTCTTGCATAAAAGGATGGAGGCTACGGAACAACAGCTGGAAGAAATTAAAAAAGTTGAGGCTTCAACTCGAGAGTTGGACAAGTCTGATTATTATGATTATAAAAAAGAGTATAAAAAATATGTTTTGAACGTAAGGTGTTTCTTCGATGAACTTAGGTCAGACTTGGCAGATTTGCATGCAGATACAGACTCACTCAAGCAGGCAGGAGAGGATATCCAGCATTTCTTGAACAAAAATGCTTCTAATCAGTATCTGTTGATTATTGAAGGACAGGCTTCAAGAAATTCCATAAAGCAAACGGAGCAGAATTATCGCTTGAGTTTTCAACGCGCTCTTACTCTTATGAAATTCTGGAAGGATGTATGCAAAATAGATTTCGGTACTAATTGCGAAATTCAAATAGCAGGAAGTGGTGATGGCCGATATAATTTTGGATATACTGACGGTGAAGGTAATGAAAGATTCAAACGACTTGATGCTACGCTCATGCGAGAGAGGGGAGTGAATGAACTTCAAAATCAAAGATTTGTAATTCATATAATGCCAAAAAATATTATTGAAAATGCGAATAAATAAATATCTCATATTGTTTGTTACGGCTTTGCTGATTATGTCTTGTGCTCATAGGTCAGGGCATAATAAACGAGAGCGTAAGCCGAGACCATCTAGTATATCGGGAGACCTGGTGGCAAATAAATCTACTGGTGGTAGCAAGATGGATGGTGCTGAGATTTTCAAAAAATATAGCAATGCCGTTTTTATGATATTTACTACTGATGGTAATAATGTTTATCAAGGCTCTGGCTTCTTTATCGGGGATGATGGGCTGGCTGTTAGTAATTACCATGTGTTCAAAGGAACAACAATTGGTGATGAGGCCATAAAAATGCCTGGTGATGATACTGCATATAAAGTTACAGATATTTATCAGCGAAGTGAAGAAGAGGATTTTATCATTTTCCGTGTGGATTATGATAATACAAGTTCTATACCTATAGCTGACAAGAAACCGCAAATAGGAGATAAGGTCTTTGCGATAGGAAGTCCACAAGGTCTTGAAAACACCTTCTCCTCTGGAGAGGTGTCTCAATGGCGTGGCGAGAATCTTATGCAAATCAGTGCGTTGATTGATCATGGCAGTAGTGGCGGCGCATTAATTAACGAATATGGTGAGGTCGTTGGAATAACATCAGGAAGCTTTGCTGACGGTTCGCAGGCTAATCTCAATTATGCATGGAGTATAGATGCAATTAAACCATATGTTAAATAGTAAAGAGAAAGATGTATGATACATTCAGTATTTCAGGTTGTTCTTGGCTATCTTTTGTGGAAGAAATTCCCATCTTGGTTGAGGCTGAATAACTCTAAAACTATTGATCATTATATTATTGTAGCGTTGTCGTTAGTTGGCATAGTGATGATTCTTTCGGGGGGATTTCGTTTGTTAGAACTTCTGATACGATGGTAAAGGCTATAGTGTTAAGTCTGATTTTGGCATTCTTTGTCTCATGTATCTCTGAGTCTGTTTTTATATGTACTGGTACAACTGCTGAGGTTTATCATAAGAGCGACAATTGCCGAGGCCTGAACAGATGTGGTGGTGATGTAAAGCGGATATCTTTGAAAAAAGCAGAAGAGCTGCATCGTAGACCATGTAGGATTTGTCTTGACGATTAGAATTCTTTGTCTTATGCTGAAAACGGAGGATATCCATCCACCCAAGTGGGGGATGTCCGTTCACTTTTGGGGCTTTTTAGTCCAATGGTGAAGTAAAATAGATAACCAATAGAGCGACATCTTGTAAGGTCAAGTTCTTTCAAGAAGTCGCTCAGGTGTCTGTTATGATAACGACGGCTATTCGGCATATCGTCCTTTTCAATATCCTCATTGGAGATGCTTCTGTCAGACACAGGACAGTTGAATATGAGATTCCACTCGATTAGTGTTGGTATAGCAATCCTCAATTCTTTCCATCTGCAGAATAAGCCTGTTTAAGCAGGCTTATTCTGCAAATGGGTGTTTAAGTGTTGATAATCAGATAGTTGGAGGTGTAATTTAATTCTGGGAGGTGAGGATTTGGGACTCTTTGCTTCTTATTATGCATTGAAAAAGAGCTGAAAAGGGCTGATTTTGCAAAATAAGCTTGTTTTTATGAGCTTATTTCTACAAAATTTGCAGATTAGGAGAAAATAAGCTATATTTGTAGCCTAAAATGCGATTGTTATGGAGTATACGGCAATTTTGGAGAAGCAGATATTGGGGAGATTGAAAGTTGACAATCCCTGGTGGACAGAAGGAAAGGTTCCATCTTTTTATGGAAAGATGAGTCCCAGACTATATCTTGATATCTTTTATCCCTTGGTGAAGGATGTCGACATTCAACGTGCTATTATATTGATGGGACCTCGGCGAGTAGGCAAGACCGTGATGATCTATCATTCGATAAAAAAGCTGATAGACGAAGGGGTCTCACCGCAGAATATCATTTATGTGTCGGTGGAGACTCCGATATATAACAATATTCTTTTGGAGCAATTGTTTAATCTGGCATGTCAGATTCTTGGCAAGGAGAAGGGCAAGGAGCAGTTTTATGTCTTTTTTGACGAGATACAATATTTGAAAGACTGGGAGATAAATCTTAAGTCTTTGGTGGATACATACCACAATGTGAAATTTGTGGCATCTGGTTCTGCAGCTGCAGCACTCAAGAAGAGCAGCAATGAGAGCGGAGCCGGGAGGTTTACTGATTTCAATCTGCCGCCATTGCTTTTCTTTGAGTATATCCATCTGCGCGGCTATGATATTATCATGCGTGAATCCAAAGTGGAGTGGGGCGGCATAGAGAGTTCTGTATATGATTCCATTGACATGGGCCAATTGAATGAGCTTTTTCTGGATTATATCAATTTCGGAGGTTATCCAGAGGTGGCTTTCTCAGCTCGTATTCAGAAAGATCCCAGCCAGTTTGTGCGTCATGACATTGTTGACAAGGTCTTGTTGCGCGATTTGCCGAGTCTTTACGGTATTTCCGATGTGCAGGAACTTAATTCCTTGTTTACAATGATAGCTTATCATAGTGGGATGGAGTTCTCGTATGATGGAATGTCGAAAGAATCAGGGGTTAAGAAGGAAACCATTCGTAGGTATATACAATATCTGGAGGCTGCTTTCTTGATAAAAGTGGTGAATAAGACCGATGATACGGCAAGGAGGTTTCAGCGCCAGACCACGTTCAAGATTTATCTGACGAACCCCTCTTTGAGGTGTGCTTTATTTGAGCCGGTGAAGATGACAGATGGAAATATCGGTGACATGATAGAGACGGCTGTTTATTCACAGTGGATACCGCGCGATGAGCGTATCGCATATGCAAACTGGAAAATAGGCCGCACTCAGGGAGAGGTGGATCTGGTAGGTATTAATGATGCCTTGCAGAAGCCAAGTTGGGCGGTGGAAGTAAAATGGACTGACCGTTTCTTCGACAGACCCTCAGAACTGTCTTCGTTGAAGTATTTCATGGAAAAGAATCATTTGTCTCAGGCCTTGGTCACAACTATAGGGCAGAGAGGCAGGAAGGATATGGATTTCGGCACACTGCATTTTATTCCGTCAGCCTGCTATGCCTATACTGTTGGTGAAAACACTTTGCGACAGGCGAAGAGAAGCTTTGGCTTGTGATATCCGTTAATGAGATTGGCGTGCTGCTAATCTGAAAATCCCCCAAAATCCAGTCAAGCTCTGATGAACGATTCTGGGCTAACGGGAGAAACAAGGATTATATTCTAAATTGCCAAAATTCAAGCTGGCTCTGATGAACGATTCGGAGCGAACGGGACAAACTGGGATTATAAAAACAATAAAATCAAAATAGAAATATGACAAAGAAAAGCCTTCTTATCAAAGACACTACGGTGGACGAACGAATGGCAATCGTGAAGGAGTCGCTTAACTTCTGCGACGGTGATTGCGATGGAGTGGATATGGATGACATGTATGACGACTATATCTTCGGTCGTCGTGAACTTGCCGATATCAATCTGGAATTCAGTCGGAAACATGCCGGTGAGGTGGTGCCAAGCCGTCCTTCGGCACCTCGCGGCTGCATGGGACGGTAACCATTTGCATTGGCATGAAAAAACGGATTGTCTGGAGCGTTGTTGGCTTCGGACAATCCGTTTTTTTTGTTTCAATCGGTCATTAGAGCTTGTCGGGCTAAACTTCAGAAAGTCATCAAGTCTTGTTTTGCTAAACTTCAGATGGACATCAAGATTTATCGGAGCTAAACTCCACCTCGCCCATCAACCCGATTCTGACTGAATCACTTTATAGTCGTTTCATACACCGTTTCGGGGTCAGCCTTGCCGAAGTCCATGTCACGGTAGGCTTTGGGGAGGTCGGACATGTCGAGGGTTATCTCCTTGTTTACGGGACGGTCGGGGTCGAGCAGGGAGTGGGAGAAGAGCCAGTCGTAGGTCTTGCGCATATAGAAGAAGCGTGCCGGAGCACCGTGGTTGGCGCCCTGCAGCCAGGTGTAGCGCAGACGGGAGTCGTTGCCGGACTTCTCGAGGTCGTTGACCACCGATTTAGACTGGCTTATGGATACCGCCCTGTCGGCAGTGCCGTGGATTATCCAGAGGGGCAGTTTGCCGAGCGGCGTGCGGTCTTTCTTCGAACAGCCGCCACACATGGCGAGAGCCGCCGCCACTTTGTCGGGATATGTGCAGGCGAAGTCGAGAGTGCCATATCCGCCGAGACTCATTCCGATGACATACACGCGGGTGGAGTCGCAGGCATAGTTCTGTTTCGTCCATTCCAGCACGTCGTTTATCTTCTTCGGGTTCCACGCTCCGCCGGGGTTTTGCGGCACCACCACCAGAGCGTCTACCTGCCTGCCCTTCACTATGGCGTCGAGTGGTCCGTAGCGTCTAACCCTGTTCAGGTCTCTTCCGCAGAGGCTCTGTCCGTGCAGGAATATTATCACTGGAGTCTCGTTGAGAGTGTAGTAGTATTCCGTTGGGGTGTAAACCCAGAAGTTGTAGCCACCGGGTATGGCGTCTTTCACGGGGCGTATGAAGTCGTATTGGGCTTTAGTCTGTAATGATGCCGACAGGATGAGCGTCAGCATGAAAATGATTCTCCTTATTATATTTGGCATGTCTTTATGTTTTGTTCTAAGAGAAAACGCAGATGGGTAGTGGTTTATTGTGTCGGGAGGGGTGTAATGTGGTGTTGATATTGGAATTTTGGGTAGGAAACGCAAGATGCAAGTAGAAAATAACGACCGGTTTATGTTAAAAACAAAAGAATTTTTATTAATAATGGTTACAAACACCTTGTCTGTCCGTTTCTCAACTATAAGGAAGAATACAATTATTTTAAAATCTATTTTTATGAAGACAAGAAAGATGTATAATTCAAGTGCCAACTTGAAAAAGATGTCCATCACGCTTGCTCTGTCCTCTGCAATGCTTTGTCCTGTGGCAGCCAATGCCGCAGGCAACGGAAACGTTGCCCCTTCTCCACAAGCTGTTCAGCAAAGTGGGGTAGTGAAAGGTAATATCGTTGACGAGACAGGACTGCCAATGATTGGTGTTACCGTTATCCCTATGGGACAGACAAAGAACGGTACTGTTACAGACCTCGACGGTAATTTCACCTTGAACAACGTTTCGGGAAAGGTGACTCTTGAAATTTCATACGTTGGATACAAGACCCAGAAGGTGCAGGCCACCGTCGGCACCCCATTGTCGCTCAAGATGGTTCCAGAGTCAAACCAGCTCGACGACGTTGTCGTTATCGGTTTCGGTACCGTTAAGAAGCGCGACCTCACCGGTTCGGTAGCTTCAGTGAAGTCTGACGTTATCCTTCAGACCCCTACCACCAGTGTTGCTTCAGCCATGCAGGGCCGTATCTCAGGTCTCGACATCAACGGCAGCGACCTCCGCATCCGTGGTAACCGTTCCATCAGCGGCGGCAACTCTCCGCTCGTGATCATCGACGGTGTGCAGGGCGGCAGCATGAGTGACCTCAACCCCAACGACATCGAGTCTATCGACGTGTTGAAAGACGCCTCCTCAACAGCCATCTACGGTTCGCAGGGAGCCAACGGTGTAATCATCATCACCACCAAGAAGCCGGAAGCCGGCAAGATGTCAGTGTCTTACGACGGTTACGTTACGGCAGCCTTCCGTCCCGACCGCGCCGACTACCGTTCGCCAAGCGACTACTACAACACCCGTCGTCTGGCAGCACAGAACGCCGGACTCTGGAGCAGCGAGGCCGACGACCAGTCGCTCTTCTCAAGCAACGAGGCATACGCAGCCTATAAGGCAGGCGCATGGACAAACTATGAAGACCTCATGCAGAAGAAGACCACATGGAGCACCAAGCACACCGTGACCCTCTCTGGAGGAACAGAGAAGACAGCAGCCCGTTTCTCTGTGGGCTATGCCAACGACGGCAACAAATGGAAGAAGAGCGGCGGTACCGACCGTTACACCCTGCGTGCCAACATCGACCACAACTTCCACAAGTGGATCAGTGCAGGAGTGACATTCCAGCTTGCCCATACCCGTTCAGAGTATTCACCATACATGAAGGCAAAGAACACCGGTCTTGAGCTGGGTTCACCTTATGGCGTATACAACAATGAAACCGGCGAGTATAGCATCGGTAACGAGCTCGTGACATATCCACTGGCAGCCGACGACTATGTTAACCCGCTGATCGACCGTATTGACGGCGACAGATACAAGAAAGAGACCTACGCTACAAACGTAGTGGCAAACGGATACTTGGATATCCACCCGATTGAGGGCCTCTCATTGCGCTCGACACTCAACACCCACATCACCAACTCCTCTTCAGGCGACTTCATTGCCGAGAACCACTCTACGCTTATCGAGAGCGGCAAGACAAGAAGCCAGTCTAACATGTCGAAGGGTTCTTCTACATACGTGGAGTGGAACAACGTGTTGACATACAACTTCAAGAAGCTCCTTCCGGAAGACCATCACCTCTCATTGACATTCCTCACCACATGGGGAAAGAAGGTAGCCGACAATCTGAGCGCTACATCCAATGGCCAGACACTGGCAAGCAACCTGTGGTGGAACATGGGTAGCAACGACGGTGGTGAGGGCGCCCTCTCACACTCAAGCTATTATCAGCAGGCACAGAACTTCTCTTATGCTGGCCGTGTGATGTACGACTGGAAAGGCCGTTACCTCTTCCAGGCATCCCTCCGTCGTGACGGTTCTTCAAAGCTTGCCCCTGGTCATCAGTGGGAATGGTTCCCATCAGCAGCCTTTGCATGGCGTATCTCCGACGAGCCTTGGATGAAGCAGACCAAGTCATGGCTCGACGACCTGAAGCTCCGTGCCACATACGGTGTGTCAGGTAGCCAGAGTGTAAACGCATACGCTACATGGAGCGGTGTTACCTTCGCCGACTGGAGCTTCGGATTCCAGGATACACAGGCTAACCGCTACTTGCTCGGTGTGCTTGACAACGGTTACTACAAGATTGCCAACAAGACCACGAAGTGGGAACGTTCAGCATCCTTCGACCTCGGTTTCGATGCAGTGCTCCTCAACAGCCGCTTGAACATCACCTTCGACTGGTATTCACAGAAGACCACCGACCTCCTTCTGCAGCGCTCACTGCCTACATCAGCAGGACAGGACGGTAAGTATGCCACTATGGTGAACATCGGTTCAGTGAAGAACCACGGTGTGGAATTCTCTATCAACAGCCGCAACATCGTGACAAAGGACTTCACATGGGGTTCTACACTCACATTCTCAGCCAACCGCGAGAAGATCGACGAGCTCTACGACAATCTAAAGGAACTGCAGACAGGTACAGAGAAGGAGACACAGACCTATATGGTAGGTCATCCTATCCACTCATACAAGACATTCAAGTATCTCGGCATCTGGACCACCGACGAGGTGAACGCCTGGACCGACGAGACAGCATACTACAAAGACGCAGCCAAGACACAGCGATTCCAGGCTGGTGACATCAAGGTGGCCGACCTCGACGGCGACCACGTGATCGACCAGAACAAGGATATCGCTTATGTAGGTTCCACATCACCAGACTGGTTTGCTGGATTCAACAACGACTTCCGCTACAAGAACTGGGACCTCTCAATCTATTTCTATGCCCGCTGGGGACAGTGGGGCGAGAGCAAGGTGGCAAACTACGACCCTTCTACCGGTGGCATCTACTCTAACTTCGACTACTGGGTGGCAGGCACAAACGAGGGCGGCTCTCTGCCGGCACTCTACAAGGGCCGCAAGCTCTTCGACTACGTTGGCTACCAGAGCCTCTCTTACTGCGACAACTCATTCATCAAGCTGAAGAGAATCTCGCTCGGCTACACATTGCCACGCACAGCATTGAAGGCAATGGGCGTAAACAACGTGCGCATCTATGCCACAATCAACGATCCTCTCTACTTCGTGAAGAATGACTGGCAGAAGCACTTCGATCCAGAGGGCAACCAGCGCAGCGTAACCGTTGGTCTTAACGTAAACTTCTAATCACCGTCAATAAAGGAAACAAAATGAAGAATTTCAATAAATATATTATCGCGGCACTGCTCGGCGGAACGACTATGGGATTCACCTCATGCTCGCTCGACGAATATAATCCAAGCAATGAGGGTGCCGACGCGGTCTTCGTTACCGAGAAAGGTATGGAGAACCTCGTGAACCAGATGTATTACAACTTCCGTTGGAAATTCTACGGACGTGAGGACCCTTGCCTCTATATGGAGGGATCGGCCGACATCTGGCAGAACATCGGATCAAACTACGACTACGGTAAGCAGCTCACACGCTGCGTAGACCTGCAGGGCGACCGCGGACAGTTTGCCAACGTGTGGAACCGTGTCTACGACAACATCAACGTCTGCAACACCATCATCGGCAGACTCGACGACTGCAAGGAACTGTCGGCAGACAAGAGAAGCGACTTCGAGGGCGAGGCAAAGTTCATGCGCTCCTACTGCTACTGGTGGCTCACTGAGTTCTTCGGCGACATAGAGCTCAAGACCAAGGAAACCAAGGACCCGGAGTTTACAGCCAAGCGCACCGACCGCAAGACAATCTACGACGAAGTGATCATCCCCGATGCCAAGTTCGCTGCAGAGAACCTGCCTGTCACTCCTTATGAGGGCAACGTAGGCCGTTCTACCAAGAAGGCAGCCAAGGCACTCCTCGCACGTGTTCTTCTGACCCGTGCACAGTATGAGGAGGCAGGAAGCGACGCTCAGAAGGCTTTCTATCAGCAGGCCCTCGATGCAGCCCTCGATGTGATAAACAACAAGGCAGCTCTCGGTATCAGAATCTATGACACTTACGACGAGATATGGCAGGCAAAGAACAACAAGACGAACACCGAGTATCTGTGGGTGGCTACGTTCTCATCAGTATCTTCACTGAATGCCGACTCCAAGCCAAACCGTCTGCACTCATACTTCTCTCCGAAGCTCGTGGGCAACGCCGGTATCCAGAACACACAGACATCGTTCGACTATCCGGCAGAGTCAACACTCCTCATGCCTACATATTATTTCATGAACCTCTGGGAGGATTGGGACGCTCGCTACGATGCCGACTTCCAGGAAGCCTTCATGAACCCGTCGAAGTATCCTTACAAGTGGAAAGAGGCTGAGGCCAACAAGTATAACCAGCCAGAGCTCAAGGACAAGAAATCAGCAGTGAACGACACTCTGCTCTATTTCACCCGCAAGCACATCAGCGACGAGACAAGCCGCAACTATGCCACTGTAGACATCGACGAGCTGTACGACACCGGCAACGTGAACGCTTATGGCGGCGCTCCTCTGCGCAACTACAAGACCGATGCTGCCAACTACGACTCCAAGACTTCGCAGTATATCGCCGCTTCATTCCCACGCTTCAGAAAATACCGTATCTGGGATGGTGATGAGAACGGAACTATTCTCCTTATGGACCAGAAGGCAAACCAGAAGGCAAGCCATGCCGACGTGCCGATAATGCGCTATGCCGAGATGCCTCTCATCGCTGCCGAGTGCTATATCGCCCTTGGCAATCCAGGTGCCGCTGCCGACATGATCAACAACGAGATCCGTACGGCACGTGTAGTGAAGGCTGGCCACAGCCTGAGCGAGGCACAGGTGAATGCGTCACAGATGACCATCGACTGGATTATGGATGAGCGTGCCCGTGAGCTTTGCGGCGAGTGGCTGCGCTGGTTCGACATCAAGCGTGTTTACTCTCCACAGGGCAAGTTCGCTTCCACCATCATCGGCCGCAACCCGAGTATGACAAAAGACGACTGCATGCAGGAGTATCATGCCCTACGCCCGATTCCAAACACATTCCTCGACAAGCTCGAGAATGCGTCAGAGTTCGGTCAGAACCCTGGATACAATCCATATACGAAATAATGGCTGACGAGGAATTCCTCGTTGAATAGTAAAAAAAGCGAAGTGTCATGGTTACAATACCATCGGCACTCCGTCTTTTATTTAAATATAAACAAAGGACTATTTAAAAATTAAAGATTATGAAGAAAATTCTACTTTCAGCAATCGCCCTTATGGGTATGGTTTCAGCCAGCGCACAGGAGGCTACAACTCCTTACATCCTTTCTCAGGTTGAGGCAAACACTTATGCCGTTACGATGACAAACGATGAGATCACTGCCGCTTTCGATGCACAGTGGGTTGCAGACGCTTGGAATATCGGTGCCGCTCTTCCGGCAGGAACAGTGATGTTTGAGAACGACGACCTCGTCATCACAGCTGCCGTTGACAAGACTCCAGTATATACCGCAAACGGAAAGCTCTCTCAGATCAAGCAGGAGAATCCTGGTTATACTGGTTATGTTAATGCCGGTTCTACATTGGCTCAGAACAACTGGGAAGAAGGCATTACCATCCAGGACATTGCAGAGGTTAAGGCAAGCAACCATGGTATCGTTGCCGTTACACCTAAGAAGGCAGGTGTGTTGAGCTTCGGTGTTTATGCCGGCAACAACAGCCGTGAGATCGGTATCTACAAGCTCGCTACCGATGACGAGAAGGCAGAAGGCGAGTTCGGAGCAATGATCGCAACGAACAACTTCCGCAACGATGGTGAGAACGGAACCGTTGAGAATGCTCCAGCTTTTGTTGAGGCTCAGGTTGAGGCTGGCCGTCAGTATGCTTTGATGGCCGGTGGCAACAAGAACCTCTGCTTGCACCAGATCAAGTTCGTTGCCCAGGGTGGTAGCGTAGACGGCATCAGCTCGGCAGAGACTACAACAGTAAAGAACATCACTGCCATCTACACACTGGCTGGCGCACAGGTGAGCAGCTTGCAGGACGGAGTGAACATCGTGAAGTATAGCGACGGCACATCAGCAAAGATCGTTAAGTAACAATCTCTCAATATGGACAACGTCCACACCGATTAGCGTATCGATGAAAAAACAACTCCCGGCAGGCATTTCGTCAGGCGGGAGTTTTTTTCGTCCTTCCTTTGAACTTGTCAGGGAAAATGCTATATTTGCAAAAAATACTTGGTTTATGACGAACGATGGTATAACGATACAAATGATTAGGGAAACGGCAAGTAAGATACTTCCCGTTGATGCCCGTGTAGTCCTTTTTGGGTCACGTGCAAGAAATACCGCACGTGAAGATTCCGACTGGGACTTGCTGATTATATTGAATAAAGACCGTCGCAGCGTGTCTGATATAGAAAAGTATGCATGCCCATTCATGGAATTGGGCTATGAGAACAATGAGGAGATAAATCCTGTCGTTTATACCCAAAAAGAATGGGATGAGCGTAAGTTGACTATGTTTCACCATAATGTAGAAAGAGAGGGCGTAGATTTATGGCATTAGATATAGAGTCTCAGAAAGAAATTGTCAAATATAGGGTAGAAAAGGCAGAAAAATAATACCTCTCCGGAGACCCAAATCTCAACAAAACTACTATAAACAAAACGATATGCTAAAGAAAATCAGAAATGCCGGTATCACCGCTTTGGCGCTATTGGCGTTGCAGCCAGCCTATGCTACCATCGAGGGCAGTCTCGACCCCACGTCGGTAGTGGCGCAATGGAGCAACTCATCAACCTATCCGAAAGTCATCGACATTAATTTCAGCGACGCTACATGGCCCGACACCTGGAAGGGAGAGACAGGAGTAGACTGTCCCGACTTTGCCAAGGGCGGTTATGTCAATGCCGTGCTGAAAGTGGGAGCCAACGGCGGCACAGCCGTGCAGTATCCTGTGCTCTTCCACAACTGCACTTTCGCCACCAAGAAGTCATACAACGGTTTCGCCGGTGCCACGGCAGCCTTCTGCCGACAGTATTACCTCGGTCAGAACAAGACCGGCAACAGCACCGCCACATTCAACGACTGGACCGTTGCCGGTCACACGCTCCATCTCGAAGACAACATCACATACGACGCCTCCGGCAACCCCAACTATGGCGAGGCAGGCTTCGTCCAGATGTGTCGCGACGCAGCTATCACAGATGCCGCCGGCAACAAGGTGTCGCAGCACGGATGGATAGAGATAGACCATATACCATACGTAGACCGTGTGCAGTGGTCGTGGTCGTCAACCTCCTGGGGCCGTGGCATAAAATGCGACTATAAGATTGGCGACGGCGAATGGAAACCGCTCGTATGGATGGGGTCAGAGAAACACAAGATGGGATGGACCGTCTTCTCCGACCAGGGCTATTTCATGGAGAACGTCATCAACGCCTCCGACGTGTCGCTCCGCTGGAGAGTGTGGGACGGCGAAGACCTCAAGAATCCCGTGCAGGTGGATGCCGACGGCAAATGTCCTTTCACCACCTCGCTCAACCCCTACGCCCAGATGCAGGCACCACGCGTACACAAGATACAGATTTTCGGTAGTGAGATAACCGCCGAACAGGCACAGTATGCCACAGACCATCCCGTATCTGACGTAGGCACCCTCTCCGACCTCGGCGGAGGCAGCGGTGAAGACGGTGAGACCGTCGCTCCCGACGACAATGCCGCCGTGGTGATATCCACCGTGGCACAAGACGGCACCGGCGACTACACCAAGATACAGGATGCCATCAATGCCATTCCCGAAGGTTCGCGTGGCATCATATACATCCGTCCGGGAGTGTATGAGGAGAACGTCTATGCCGGAAGGAAGAGCACGAAGAACAAATACTTCTCTCTCATCGGCGAAGACAAGCAGACCACCATCCTCACCTCTGGCGTAAGCCGCGGAAAAGGCAATGAGGACAATACCTACAACGACTGCGCCGCCCTCAACGTCTATGCCAGTCGCTTCTATGCCGAAAACCTCACCATCCGCAACACCAGCGGCAATGTGGGACAGGCAGAGGCACTCTTCACCAACGGCGACGCCCATATCTTCAACAACTGCATCCTCAGCGGCTATCAGGACACCTATAAGGCAAATGTGGGAGCACGCGGCTATTTCACCAACTGCACCATAGAAGGCGCCACCGACTTCGTCTACGACGGAGGAATGGAATGGTTTGACATTTGCCGTATCCACCTCCTCAAGGGAGGCGGCTATATCACGGCACCTGCCGAGAGCGGCATGCCGATGACCAAGGTGATGTATCCCGAGCTCAGTGCCGACAAGTTCTATCCCGGTCTTTTCTTCCGCAACTGCACGGTGACGGCAGCCGATGGCGTTGCCGACGGCGCATACTATCTCGGCAGACCATGGAAGGAAACCTGCGGAGCGATGTTCATCAGCTGCAAGCTCCCCAAGGCTATCAACGCCAAGGGATGGAAAGACTGGAGCGGCTCTGAAAACAAGGCATCGCTATACGAATACAAGAGCATCGATGCCGCTACGGGCAGTCTTGCCGACGTGTCGTCGCGTGCCAGCTTCTCACATCAGGCAACGGATGCCGAGGTGGAGGCATATATGAACCCTAAGTTCCTCTTTGCGAAATACAAGGATGAACCGTTCGACTACGAGAAGATTCTCCGTGGTGCGGCAGCGCCGATGAACTTTGTCGTGACCCCTAACGAGATCTCATGGGAGAGCGACGACAACGCTGCCGGATATATTATATATAAGGATGGCGCCTTCCTTCGTTTCACCACCGACCGCTCCCTCACCAAGGATGCTGCCGATGATGCCAGATACAGTGTGGCGTCGGTATCCAGGAAGGGAGTCGTGTCAAAGGCGGTGCTCGCTTCCGATGCACTGCGCATCACGGCATTCCCTACGGCAGAAGGATTCGGGAAATATGCCACAGGAGGCCGTGGCGGTAGGGTGGTGAAGGTCACTTCGCTTGCCGACGACGGTTCGGAGGGCACCCTGCGCTGGGCGTTCCAGCAGTATCCCGGCGAACCTCTCACCATCGTGTTCGCCGTGAGCGGCGACATCCGTCTTGCCGACCAGCTCCGCATAAACCGTGCCGACTGGACACTCGCCGGACAGACAGCACCGGGCGACGGCATCGTCATCACCCACAACAAGATAAACTTGGGCGGATCGCAGAACTTCATCATCCGCAACGTGCGTTTCCGCTGCGGACAGAAGGATGTGAACGGACAGATTCTGCAGGACCAGGCACTCGGCGTGGAAAACTGCAACAACTACATCTTTGACCACTGCGTGGTGGGATGGTCGATGGAAGAGAACATGAACACCCAGGACTGCCACTTCCTCACCGTGCAGAACACCATCGTTCATGAAGGCCTCTACAATGCCGGCCACAAGAAGGGCAAACGAGGCTACGGCACCCAGTGGGGCGGTTCGCCGGCGTCTTATTATCGCAACCTGCTTGCCGACAACAAGTCGCGCTCGCCGCGTATCAATGGTGCCAGAGGCGAGGATTATGTTGTCTTCCTTGAGTATATAAACAATGTGAACTACAACTTCGGCGGTAACGGCGGATGCTACGGCGGCGAGAACACCGCCGACATAACATCATACAACGGTATGAACTCAGCCCACGAATGCAACTTCATCGGCAACTACTACAAGCCGGGACCTGCATCCAACAAGTCGGGTGTCGTGCTTGTCACTTCCAGCTACGCCCGAAGTGGCGCCACCTCCTGGGGACCGGCAAAATGGTATGTCAACGGCAACGTGATAGAGGGCGACGCCAACCGCACCGCCGACAACTGGAAGGCGATGAGTGCCGAGCATTATTCGCTCTCCGACATCAGAGTGGATGAACGCATCGTGCCGGAGCATAACTACTACAAGTATTCAAAGGCGGGCAACGTGGGCACCTACGACCCTGAGATGTATATGATATACAATGTGGAGAGTGGCGAACAGGCCTATCAGACCGTTCTCCGCACTGCCGGCACCATCCGTCGCGACGCCGTAGAGAAGCGTGTCGTTGAGGAGGCAACCACGGGAGTGAACCTCTACGGCGGTGCCACCTATGGTGCCAAGAAGGGAATCATCGACACCGAGACTGATTGTGAAGGCTTCATACAGTATGCCACCGACTACACTGTGCCGACAGACACCGATGGCGACGGCATTCCCGACGACTGGGAGCGCCAGCATGGTCTCAATCCTGAAGTGGCAGACCAGAATATGGTCAATGCCCAGGGATACACGGCGCTTGAGGTATATCTCAACAGTCTGATGGGGGAGCAGCAGTCTTCTGAATTCCATGTCAACGCCATCCACTCCCTCCAGGCAGCTCCGCTTGTGGCATACGACCGCACTACCGCCACTCTGCGTGTCAGCCAGAATGCCGTGGGTGCAGTCCTCAAGGTGTATAATACTGCCGGACGCCTTCTTTCATCCCGACAGATCACGTCGGCCCTTACTTCCCTCTCCGATGTCAAGGCTCCCGTCTTCCTCGTCCGCATCGAGGGCAGCAAGGTGGCGCCACGTGTCATCAAGGTGGTGAAATAAGCTGATGTATCCAAAAAAAAGAATATCGCTCAGGTCTTTTTCTTGGGCGATATTTTTTTTCCCATGCATTGGCAGAAGCCTGAAAGCAGGAATACGGATATTATAATATGCCATTATTGGGCAGCTGTCTGTCGTCAATTCTGCCCATCCGGGGTAAGCACCGTGCCCATGTTGGGTAAGCAGCGTACCCAAGTTGGGCAAGCATCGTGCCCATTTTTTTGTTAAAAGCCAGACAAAATCCAATCTTCTAAAAGACAAAATCCACGCAAGCCCTAATGACCGATTTGGGTTAAACACACGCTGAATTATTTCAGCCCAACAGATGTGCGTAATGTCTACACTCTTTCTAAAAAAACATCTTATTGGCAACAAAATGTTATTTTTGTTCTAATTTTTTCTATTATTTTTTTGTTATATTAAAATATTTATTACTTTTGCATCCGGTACTATACAGATTGCTGCATGTTTTTCTATAAAAAACTAAAAACGGTGTATGTCCTATAGAAAGGAAGACGGAAACAGAAGGAAATCAGAGCATACCTTGTTGCATCCCTATGGAATAACGAAGAAACACGACATATCGACATATTTGGAAAATAACTTAAACATATACTAATTTTTAAACTTTTTATTTATGAGAAAGACGTTACAAAGAACATTCGGACTTCTCTTCTTCGCGCTTGTTGGCGTGATGACGGGAACGGCCCAGAACTCTTTCCCGTATTCAGTCGATTTCACGACGGCTGGCGACCTCGCCGGCTGGACAGCCGTGGATGACAGTCCTACGAAGGGAGTTACTTGGGAGTATGGAACGGGAACGTACAGTCAGGCAGAAGCTGCTTCTAAGATGTGCGCTATCATGAAAGAAGATGCTGCTTCTAAGCATGTTGATTATCTCGTTTCTCCAGAGTTTACCGCTACGGCAGGTGCTACCTATTATATTAGCATCAAGGCCCAGTATAAAGGTTATGCAAGGTGTGGCGTGCAGGCAGGCAAGAGCGCTACCGACATGTCGGCAAACGCAGTGATAAGTGATGACGTTTCGGGCTCTAATAATGGTTGGTTCGATTATAAGGGTGTTGAGCGCGCCAAAACGGCTAAGGTTGCTTATACGGCAACAGAGGACGGACCACTCTATTTCTCTCTCTATGCTCATTCTATGCTCGACGCTGATGACGGTGACTTCTTCTACGTTTACGGTATCGACATCGTGGAAGACAAACCAGGTCCTAAGGCATTGCCATATAGCGTAGATTTGGGCGACAACCAGAGAGGATGGGCAGCACTCGATGCAAGTGATGTTCCTGGCGTTACATGGGCAGCAGGTGAATTCTATGACAACACCTCTGATAAATATTTTCCTGGCGTTGTAAACAAGCACGACTGGGAAAACACATGGAACGACTACTATGTTTCTCCTGCTTTCACACTTGAGGCTGGCAAAAGCTATAAGGTGAAGACTCGTACATGGAAAAATACTGATCCGAGCGCATTCACACTCTCATTGATGCTTGGCACATCACAGACGGATGCAAGCACATTCCAGAAGATTACAGACCTCGAGATGCAGGCAGTCTACGATGCTACTGCTACTGAAGACCACGTGTTTGCCGTTGGAAAGGGCGGTGACTATAATCTGGCATTCCTCGCTACCACAACTACAGCTACCGACGAGGTGATAGCTCTCAGCTATTTCGATATCGCTGAGACTGATGAGACTCCAGAGATTACCATCGGTGGTGGCAGTGAAGGGCCTGAGACAACAGCTCTGCCATACAATATCACATTTGATTCTGCCGACAAGTTCGCTACATGGTCTACTCTCGACAACAGCGATGTTCCTGGCAAGACATGGGAGTTCAACGCTTCTGACTTCGCTGGTAAACCATCTGCATTCATGGGTCCTGACGCAGGTTCTGCAACTTGCGACTGGCTGATCTCTCCAAAATTCGAACTCAAGGAGGGTAAGTCTTATGTAATCAAGTTTGACGGTGCTACAGGTGCCGACAACGCTACAAGCGTGATCCTCGACTACTTCGTAGGTTCTAAGGATAAGGACAATTTCAAGACTATTACTTGGGTTGGCGAGAAACTTCCTAAGATGGAAGGCGAAGAGGCTAAGACAGAATGGACTGTTGACATCAACAAGGATGGCAGCTACTACTTCGCATTCCGTGCTCTCAACCATACTCCAAACCAGGAGACCGACGCTATCAGCATCTATTCTTTCAGCGTTACAGAAGCACCAGAGGGTGAGCCGGAAACACCGGTTGCTCTTCCATACGAGACTTCATTCCTTGAGGAGACAGGCGCAGCAGGCTGGACAGCTATGGACCGCAGCGACAAAGTAAGCTCTACATGGTCTTGGAACTCTTGGGGCTATACAGAGTATGACGAAAACTGGCAGCAAGTAGGTGAGAACCACCCATGTGTTGGCTTCAGCTCAGACTGGGACAGCAATGCCAACGATTATTTCGTTTCTCCATTGTTCACTCTCGAGGCCGGCAAGACATACGTTGTGAAGACTCACACTGCTACTAACAGATCTTGCTTCAACGACAAGACGACTTCATTCACTATGAAGCTTGGAACCAACAAGAAGGTTCAGGGCACATTCACACAGCCTATCGGCGATATCGAGCTCAACACTGTTTACGACCGTGATCCGAGCGTATTCGAGTTCTCTGTTGAGGAATCTGGCAACTACTATGTGGCTTACAACATCTCTGACCCTGACGGAAAGAAGGCTTATGGTTACATCTTCGACTTCTCTCTCGCTGAGAAGACTGCAGAGGTTCAGCCAGTGGCTACAGCTGCTGTTACAGACCTCGCCGCTACAGAGGCTGGTGATCTCAAGACTATCAAACTGAAGTGGAAGAACCCGACCAAGGACGTTGACGGCAACGATCTCGCTGCTGACGCAGAGCTTTCAGTAAAGGTATTCGAGGGCGAGACTCTTCTTACTACTGTTGCAGGCGCTCCTGGCGCAGAGGGCAGCTATTCTTACGAGCCAGAGACATACGCTGGTCTCCACGAGTATAAGGTTGTCGTAGTTTACAACGAGCTTGAGTCTGAGGCTGCTACAACTACTCTTACAGTGGTAGTTAACGGTATCAACGGTGCTATCGTTATCCCAGCCGGTGCTGAGGTTTCTGTACGCACACTTGGTGGAGCATTGGTTGGCAACAACTTCTCTACTCTCGCCAAGGGTACATACCTCGTTACAGTGAAGACTGTTGACGGTAAGGTGAAGACAATGAAGGTTACAAAGTAATGAAGGCAATGAAGGTTACAAAGTAATCTGAATTCCCATAACAAATGATTGCCGCCCGGCATCCCCTTTCGGTGGATGTCGGGCGGTTTTACAAATTCTGATGTTTATTATAAGCTGTCTTTTGGAGCATGTTCTGCCTTCGTGGTGTCGCGCTTTATCTCCTCGGCTTTCATTTTCTCACGCTTAATTTCCGTTGAGTCTGGTTGGGGGAAGAGTTCCGGATGAGCTTCGCGCCAGTTCACCTCCTTGTCTCTCTTTCCCGGCAATACTATCACCGGCATGCCTTTAGTGACAAACTTCACCAGTTCGAGGATATTCTCATTCTTTATTCTCACGCATCCGTGGCTGCGTCTGCCGCCCACCGACCATGGAGCATCGGTGCCGTGGATGCCCGTGGAGTTGAATCCCGGAGTCACGATGCGGAAGAAGCGCGGACCATATTGTCCCGGGTTCTCGCTGCGCACGCCATTCTCGTCGGTATAGTGCCAGTTCTCGCTGTTCTGCACCTTGCCCGCCCTGAAGAAACCCTCCGGCGTGCGGCAGTCGCCCCTGCTCCTCTTGTTGCCGAATCCCTTTCCGCAGGCACAGGTGTACGACTTGCGCAGCACACCGTAGCGGTCGAACAGCTTCACCTTCATGTCGCCCTTGTCCACGATGATGAAATATTCGTATTCACTGTTGAGCAGACGGTTGCAGTAGTCCAGACTGTCGTGTGCCATCTTGTGCATGATGCCGGCGGCATAGCGGTCTTTGTCCGGCGACTCGTTCATATATTCTATCGCCTCCTCGGCAGTGCTGAACTTATGCTTTATCTTTATCGGTTCTTCCTCAATCTCCTCAATCTCGTTGGCAGATGCCAGCGGACCGTCATCCTGGGCCATCTCGTTGCCTTTGTTCGACGGCGAGCAAGCCTGCATTATCAGAGTCAGTATCGTGAGGAATATGGATAGGCGTATCGCTTTCATGTTTGTTTGATAAGATGTCATGTCTGTTTAATGTTTATTTGTTTGGTCTTTCTTTTTATAAGTTACTGTCATATTTCTTTTCTTGTTCAACCTAAATCGGTCATTAGGCCGTTCAATGTAATATATTTGCCATCCCATAGACAGAAATCTCGGTTCCTATCTTTAAGTGGTTGGTGAAGGCAAGCCCTTCTTTCGACTGCAAAGATAATAAAAAAAGCTGACATTCTTTTCGTTTTCCTTTTCAAAGCGCATTTTAGATTATCCCCAAGCAAAATCCATCCTTATAAAAAACTCAAAATCCAGGCAATCCCTGACAGTCAGATAAGGGTAAAACTTCCCCAAAATTGTTTCTTTTGCTCAATTTAGGATGCAATGTAAATAATAATTCCTATCTTTGTATTGTGCGATGGTGCGCACCATCGACATATATATATATTACGGACATAAACACACTATGATTATGAAAGGAAACGGATTATTTGCGGTAGTACTCAGTGCGGCACTGCTTGTGTCGGGCTGCGGTTCGATTAGCGACGGCGGCGCTTCGGGAGGATTTCTCGGAGCAGAGTTGGGAAGCATTCTCGGTTCCGCCATCGGCGGCATAAGCGGTGGACCAAGAGGCAGCGATGTCGGTACGATAGTTGGCATGGCCGGCGGTGCCGTGATAGGTGCCGTGGTGGGTGACGCCGCTGATAAGGCACAGCAGCGAAAGGCAGAACGCTACGACGGCAATTACCGTGGAGACAACAGAAACGGGAATTACCGTGGAGACGACAGAAACGGCAATTCCTCGTATGACAGCCGGTCTTATGACAATACGGGTGATAACGCTACAAGCGATTTCGACCCTGAGAATGGCGGTGACGACGTGATACAGTTTGATGCTCCTGCCGATAATACATCCGTTGAAGAACCGGATGTAGTCAGCAAGCTCCAGTCAGATCCGGCTCCAGTCAGCGCTTCGCCCCTGGAGCTCCGCAGCGTGAGATTCGTGGGCAAGGGCAACGGTCTTGAGCTGCATAGCGGTGAATTGGCAAAAGTGGTGGTGGAGGTATACAACAATACTCCGGAATATATGTATAATGTGAAACCCATGGTGATGGAGACTTCCGGCAACAAGCATGTCTTCGTTTCGGCTCCAATCATAGTGGAAAAAATCGCTCCCGGCAAGGGAATACGCTATACGGCGATGGTGAAGGCAGACAAGAAACTGAAAGACGGCAAGGTGCATTTCACAGTCTGCGCCCAAGAGTCGGCACAACTCCGCAAATCAGAAATCAGAGAGTTTGACGTCACTACAATAAGGTGAAAAAGCTCAGAAAACGAGTTTTTCGGTGCTATACCAGCAGATATTTAACAAATAGTAAGAACTAAAATAAAATTTTCTCGATTTTTCTTGCAGCGTATTTTGAAAATGCCTACATTTGCGATGTGATAATAAACACTTTGATAAAACACATAATTAACATAATCTTTTAAATAAAAACACATTACTATGGAAGTGGAGAAAATCATGCAACAGCTGGAGCAGAAGCATCCAGGCGAGTTGGAGTATCTACAGGCAGTTAAGGAAGTACTTATTTCCATCCAGGACGTTTACAACCAGCATCCTGAGTTCGAGAAAGCTAAGATTATCGAGCGCATCGTGGAGCCAGAGCGTATCATCACGTTCCGTGTGCCATGGGTTGACGACAACGGTGAGATTCATGTAAACCTCGGTTACCGCGTGCAGTTCAACAGCGCTATCGGTCCGTACAAGGGTGGTATCCGCTTCCATCCGTCAGTAAACCTTTCAATACTGAAGTTCTTGGGCTTCGAGCAGACATTCAAGAATGCACTTACTACTCTGCCAATGGGCGGTGGTAAGGGAGGTTCAGACTTCTCTATCCGTGGAAGAAGCGACGCAGAGGTTATGCGTTTCTGCCAGGCTTTCATGACAGAGCTTTATCGTCACATCGGTCCTAACGAGGACGTTCCTGCAGGTGATATCGGCGTTGGTGGCCGTGAGATCGGTTACATGTTCGGTATGTACAAGAAGCTCACACACCAGTGGAACGGTGTATTGACAGGTAAGGGACTTGAGTACGGTGGTTCAAAGATCCGTCCTGAGGCTACTGGTTTCGGTGCTATCTACTACGTACATCATATGCTCGAGACTCACAATATCGACATCAAGGGCAAGACAGTCGCTGTCAGCGGTTTCGGTAACGTGGCATGGGGTGCTGTTACAAAGGCTACCCAGCTCGGCGCTAAGGTTGTTACAATTTCTGGTCCAGACGGCTACATCTACGACCCAACAGGTATCAGCGGTGAGAAGATTGACTATATGCTCGAGCTCCGTTCAAGCGGTAACGACGTTTGTGCACCATACGCTGAGAAATATCCAGAGGCTAAGTTCGTTGCTGGCAAGAAGCCATGGGAGGTTAAGGTTGACATCGCTCTGCCTTGCGCTACCCAGAACGAGCTCGGTGCTGCTGACGCAGACATGCTCCTCGCTAACAAGACATTGTGCGTAGCTGAGGTTTCTAACATGGGATGTACAGCTGAGGCTGTTGACAAGTTCATCGAGGCTAAGCAGCTCTTCGCTCCTGGCAAGGCTGTCAACGCTGGTGGTGTTGCTACTTCTGGTCTTGAGATGACTCAGAACGCTATCCACCTCGGTTGGACAGAGGCTGAGGTAGACGAGCGTCTGCATCAGATCATGAGCGACATCTATGAGCAGTGCGTTAAGTACGGTACTGAGGCTGACGGCTACATCAACTACGTGAAGGGTGCTAACATCGCCGGCTTCATGAAGGTAGCTCACGCTATGATGGCTCAGGGTATAGTATAATTCTTTTTGATGAGAAAATACTTCATAATACTGATTTTATTGATTACATTTGGATGTCGTCTCTCTCTCCTCGCTCAGGAGAGAGGGGTGGCATCCTATTATTCTAACCGTATGCATGGCAGACGAATGAGCAATGGGGAGAAATACCATCGCGACAGTATGGCGTGTGCCCATGCAAAGTATGCTCTTGGCACTTTGCTAAGGGTGACAAACGTGAAAAACGGCAAGAGTGTTGTCGTGAGGGTTACCGACCGCTGTGTGCGTCATGCACGCAGGATCATCGACCTTTCGATGGCGGCGGCAAAACAGTTGGGGCTGATGGCGGCAGGAGTGGGAACGGTCTTGGTGGAGCGTTTCCATCGCAAAAATGAAATTCCGTATCGTGGTGACGATGATGTGGAACTTCCGGAATTTGACTTGGAGGTGACAAAACCAGCTGACGGCTATGTGCCGGCATGGCAGCAGAAGAATGTGAAGAAGTAGGACGGCTGTTGTATTTGTCCTGGTGCAGAGTCTGGTCTCTTTTGTTTTTGTCAGCGGCTTGGAGTTTCTTTGTATTCCAGGTATTTCTTGGCATTTGGTTTTTCATGTGCTTTAGATCGGTTCATAAAAAAAAGTCCAGTATGCTCTCGCACGCTGAACTTCCACTAAAGCTATTTACCTTATGTCGCTAATTACATAAGTTTTGAAGCGCCGATATCACATCGTTCTTTAGATTGTTGTCCTGCGAAAAACAGGCAATCCAGCTTCATGAATTTCTTTTAAACCTCTCCAGGTTTTTAAATAAATATGTAAGTCAATAAATTAATTAATGTTATGAAAAGTCTTTATTATGAATCTCTTGTCTCAGACAATCCGCTTGCCGCCGATGCCTGTTCGTTTCACCGCTGCTTCGTTTCCTGACACGGCATAACATTCCCGACAATTATTTCGTGCTTCTGTCAGCCTTGTTTCTCAGGCATGACATACGCAGTCAATGTCATCATATAGGATAATCCCTTTGCCGCAAGATAAACAATCATCCCTGCATTTTTAAGTTTTGAGAATTAGACTGTTGAATAACGCCTTTGTCGTTCCTCGTGTTGGCGCATGTTGCAACCAACTTACTTCATGCTTTGGATTTTTGGCATCAGGCTTTAATGATGCCTGTGCTCGTTGTGGTAAGAATTATCCATATACTTTCAGTGCAAATATACGTATTATACTCTTAATGGCGTAACTTTTCTTCTTGTATTCCTTTTCTTTTCACGTTTTTTAAAGGTTGGGTGTCGAATATCCCCTTTTGCTTTATAAAAATGTCCCTTTTAATGTTGTTCGGCCACTTTGTGGCAGACTTGCTTGTCGGCAAACCGGACCTGTGGTTTAAGGTTTAATATGTTGTCTTTCATTCCAAATTGTTGACATATTGCTTGTGATTTTATATATACTTAATTTGTGTGTTAGCGAGAAAATGGATATATTTGCATCAAGAACCGATTTCATCAGCATTGCTGACACATAACGGAAGCAGTGCAAAGATGTGAATTGCAGGCAATACAAACAAATAACACTCCAACCTATGAACGAACAAGCGCCCCAGCAATGGAATAAGTTTTATCTCAAGGATGTGTCATTCAAGAACCTGATGACGCATCGTATTTTCAATGTCCTCATCATCGCTAACCCCTACGACGCCTTCATGCTCGAAGACGACGGGCGAGTGGATGAAAAGATTTTCAATGAGTATACTGAGCTCGGCCTTCGCTATCCGCCCACCTTCACTCAGGTGAGCACCATGGTAGAAGCCTCCGAAGTGCTCTCCACCACGAGCATCGACCTCGTGATATGTATGCCTGGAAATGCCGACAACGACGCCTTCACCGTGGCGAGGGCGGTGAAGAGGGAGTTTCCGGATATCCCGTGCGTGGTGCTCACGCCATTCTCGCATGGCATCACGCAAAGGATAATGAACGAAGACCTCTCGATATTCGAATACGTGTTCTGCTGGCTCGGCAATACCAATCTCATCCTCTCTATCATAAAACTCATCGAGGACAAGATGAACCTCGAACACGACATCGACGAGGCGGGAGTGCAGATGATACTCCTGGTGGAAGACAGCATCCGTTTCTACTCCTCCATCCTGCCCAACCTCTATAGCTACATCCTTACCCAGAGCCAGAGCTTCGCTACCGAGGCGCTCAACTCCCACACCGCCACGCTGCGAATGAGAGGAAGGCCAAAGGTGGTGCTCGCCAGAACATACGAGGAGGCGATGGACTATTTCGTGCGCTTCCCCGAAAACATTCTCGGCGTCATCAGCGACTGCCGTTTTCCGAAGGGAGGCGTGAAAGACTCTGAGGCAGGACTCAAACTGCTGTCGGAGTTCCACCGCCGTGCCCCGTTCCTGCCGCTCATTATGGAGAGCAGTGAGACGGAGAATGCCGAGAAAGCCGAGAAGTTGGGATTCCGCTTCATCGACAAGAATTCAAAGAAGATGAACATCGACCTGCGCAATATCATGGCGGAGCACATGGGATTCGGAGACTTCATCTTCCGCGACCCCAAGACCCATGAGGAGATACGCCGCATACGCAACCTGAAGGAGTTGCAGGACAATATCTTCAGCATCCCAAATGACTCCATGCTCTACCACCTGTCGCGCAACCACGTGAGCCGTTGGCTCTGTGCCAGGGCGATATTCCCCGTGTCGGAATTCCTTAAGACGGTGACGCTGGAGAAACTCAGAGACGTGGACCAGCATCGCCAGATCATCTTCGATGCCATCGTGCAATACCGCCACATGAAGAACGTGGGAACGGTGGCCGTGTTCAAACGCGACCGCTTCGATGCCTACAGCCACTTCGCCCGCATCGGCGACGGTTCGCTCGGCGGAAAGGGCAGAGGACTCGCTTTTCTGGACAATATCATAAAGACACATCCCGAATTCAATGAGTTTGAGGGGGTGAAGGTGTCGATACCGAAGACCGTGGTGCTCTGTACCGATGTCTTCGACCAGTTCATGGACAACAACAACCTCTATCAGCTGGCACTCAGCGATGCTCCCGACGAGGAAATACTCCAGGCATTCATCAAGGCGCAGCTGCCAGACCAGTTCATCGACGACTTCAAGACCTTTTTCGAGGCTATCCGCCATCCTATAGCGATACGCTCCAGCAGTCTGCTCGAAGACTCACACTACCAGCCCTTTGCCGGCATATATTCCACATATATGATACCCTATCTCGACGACAAGGACGAGATGCTGCGTATGCTCGCCGCTGCCATCAAGAGCGTGTACGCCTCGGTGTATTTCAAGGATTCCAAGGCGTATATGACTGCCACGCGCAACGTGATAGACCAGGAGAAGATGGCGGTAATCCTTCAAGAGGTGGTGGGCAAGCAGTATGGCGACCATTTCTATCCTAATTTCAGCGGTGTGCTTCGTTCCATCAACTATTATCCTTTGGGATATGAGAAGTCGGAGGAGGGTATCGCCAGTCTTGCCCTCGGACTCGGAAAGTATATCGTAGACGGTGGACAGACGCTGCGTGTCAGTCCGTATCACCCCGCCCAGGTGTTGCAGACGAGCGACATGGAGATTGCCCTGCGCCAGACACAGACGCAGTTCTATGCCCTCGACATGAAGCGCGTGGGAGTGGACTTCAAGGTGGACGACGGTTTCAATATTCTGAAGCTCAAGGTGAAGGATGCCGAAAACGACGGCGCTCTCAATTTTATCGCTTCCACCTATGATGCCAACGACCGGGTGATTCGCGACGGACTGTATGATGGCGGACGCAAGATAGTCAGTTTCAACGGTGTGCTGCGCCACGGAGTGTTCCCGTTGCCCGAACTGCTGAAACTGTCAATGCACCACGGCGCCGACAGTATGCGCCGTCCGGTGGAGATTGAGTTTGCCTGCACTCTCAATGATGACCGCACTGGAGAGTTCTATCTCCTGCAGATACGTCCTATCGTGGACAGCAAACAGGTACTCGACCAAGACATCATGACAATTCCTGATGACAAATGTCTGTTGCGCTCGCACAATTCCCTGGGACATGGAGTGAGCGACGATATCGTGGATGTGGTGTATGTGAAGACCGACGAGAACTTCACGGCATCTGACAATCCCGTGGTGGCGATGGAGGTGGAGCGCATAAACAAGAAATTCCTTGCCGACGGCAAGAATTATGTGCTTGTGGGACCCGGCAGATGGGGCTCGAGTGATTCGTGGCTCGGTGTGCCGGTGAAGTGGTCGCATATCAGTGCGGCGAAACTCATCGTGGAGACCACGCTGAAGAACTACAGTGTGGATCCGAGTCAGGGCACTCACTTCTTCCAGAACCTCACCAGTTTCGGTGTCGGCTATTTCACCATCGACGAGAATAAAGGCATGGGATTCTTCCGCAAGGAGATTCTCGACGCTATGCCTGCCGTAGAAGAGACACCGCATGTGCGCCACGTTCGTTTCAGCAAACCGTTGCATATCATGATGGACGGAATGAAACAGGAGGGACTGGTAATATGCGATACGGAAGATGCGAAAGGGAATGACACACGATAATGGCCGCTTCTCCTCCTTGTTGGATAGTTGGAAGCAGATAGGTGCTGACAGGCTGAAATATACATTGGCATTGTTACACCCTATGTTGTTTTGTAACTTAAAAGCGAGGAATGCTGACGGTTTATTACATTATATCCTTGATGTATATCAAGAATTGAGTGTATTTCGGAACAAATACATGAAAAACACTTGCAATTTATTGTTATAAGCAATACCTTTGCAACGTGTTTTTCATAGTATTAGATTTAAGGTTAACAAGGTTGGAGTACAGCGGTACTCCTTTTTTTATGTCCTTACGTCTCGTATGCCGTCTTCTGCTTGAA
>ERZ791573.160-NODE-160-length-45381-cov-135.597692_pt1 | contig 45381 bp, 73 predicted proteins | sample MGYA00509971_ERZ791573 | MGnify/ENA primary metagenome ERZ791573 (study PRJEB30046, sample SAMN00791921) | human gut metagenome | study: EMG produced TPA metagenomics assembly of the A metagenome-wide association study of gut microbiota in type 2...
AGGTAATTTCATTATCGAAGAACCAGTAATTGTGGAGGATAAGCAATGAGTAAAGAAAAAGCTATCGAGAAAATACAATATGCTAAAATGCAAGTTGCTTCTGTATATGCATGTTCTGCTATCTTTGATGAAAAGACAAAGGTAATAGAAGGCAGACAGAAAGAACTTGAAAAAGCGATTGTCAATTTGCATGATGCAATTAAAGAGTTGGAGGATTGATTATGACAAGAAAAGAAGCTAAAGAATTTTTTCCTATCATGCAAGCTTTTGCAGAAGGGAAAGCGATAGAACGTAGAACCAAATCTTGGGAGCTTAATAAAGGTTGGCAATATTCGACAACCTGGAAAGAAACAGAAGAGCTAAAATTCCAAGATACTTATGAATATCGCATTAAACCTGAACCAAAATATCGTCCTTTCAAAGATGCAAAAGAGTGCTGGAATGAAATGCAAAAGCATCAACCAATTGGATGGACTAAACTAATAGGAGCAATCGAGTATAGTTTTATAACAGATGTTGATGATACTATTAATTATTCAGATGCTATTAAAGAATATACATTTGCAGATGGAACTCCATTTGGTGTAAAAGAAGAATAATTATGAAAAAGATTATTTTTATAATACTGTCTATTCTTTCGCTTACATCTTGCAGCAAAGAACAGAAGAAGAAAGTGAGAGAGTCATGGATAACTCCAAATGACGAATGGTTTTACAAAGGACACCACTACTTGGAATGGAACGGTTCTCAGTATCGTAATTGTATTATTCATGATCCAGATTGTTCTTGCTATTTAGATACTTTAAGTATTTATGTAGTTAATAATAATGATACAACTTATGTAATTAAAAATCATAAAAGAAAGGATTAATTATGAGCAAATCAGATTTACATTCATCATTGCTCTTTCTAATGATTAAACTAGAAGAAGCAAAGAATAACTCAATGTCTGATAAAAACTTTGTTGCTGCATTGACAGATGTTCTCAAATATTTCCGTGATAATGGAGAGTTGAAGAAAGCTTATGAAATCCAAAAGGATTCATTAACAAATATGGCTAATAGTCCTTGGGCGAAATTAGTAATTGGTATGCTTACTTCAAAAGTACAAGAAGATAAAGTTGATGTAGAGTTACCTGACATTGATGCTCTAATAAAAGAAAATACTTCTGATGAGTTCATTGAAAAGAAAATCAATGATGTTTTAGGTATTAAAGAAAAATGAGCATGAATAACAATGACTTAGAAATCTTAGAAAATATTACTCACTCAATCCTCAAAGATATAAAAAGTTTAGATCCTAATATATCTCAACTAGTAGATAAATACTTTTGGTATTTAGTATAAAACTTAAAGAAGAATAACATGGTATTTTGCAGATTTGGTGATATTCCAGAGGATGAATGTTCATCTATATGGAATAATAATAATGAAGTAATAGGTAAAGAAAAAGGTGTGTCTGTTTATGAAGCTCATAAAAATATAAATGGAACATACTCTCCTGTTCTTCCATTTCCAACAAATGAGATGGCATTTAATGATTTTATACATCATATAGCATACTTTACTGGCAATAAATATTTAGTAACCGGTGATTTGTTAGATGAAACTGGCACTAATGGTGAGCCATTAATTAAAAATGTAAAAATATTAAAAAAAATTATAGTTGTGGCAACAGAAAATATAAATAATTATTCAGAAATGTCTATTGAAGACTTAGAAAAGCTTAAAATAAAGTATCTAAGTCAAAGAGACAATTTAGAGAATACTATAGGAGAAATAGTAAGTAATATAAGAGCTAAAAGGATACAAGTTAATAATCATGCTCTTAGAGAACACCCTTACTATAAAGATAAAACATCTTATTTAAAAGTAGTTATCAATGATGGTACTGGATATACTGTGACTAAAATCACTCCTGGTGGTAAATGTATGGGTATATATCAGTTTAATGCTGAGACTATTGACTTTTTAAAATATTATAAAATCTGTTCTCAATCTGAATGGGATAGTGCCATAGATAGACTTAATATATGGTTTAAGGATGCCAGTTTAAAAATTAAAAAGTTATGATTAGAGCAAAAGACGCAAAAGCTATATCTAGGTCTGTCGTATTAGACCAGCATATATTAGACCAAGTAAACTCTGTTATAATTGCAGAAGCTAGTAAGGGTAACCGCCGTGCAAATATTACCCTTATACATAAAGAAATGAAGCCTGAAAAAGCTTATTTTGATTATTTTTATAGTTTAGGATTTAAAACATCTTATTTAGGTAATGAAGATCCAGGACTTTATATAATATGGTAAGAATATGAATAAATTTTGGAAATTAGCAACATGTGCGTTATTAGTATATAGTATTAGTATGACTATTGGTAGTAATAATCTTTCAAATCAAATTGAAGAGTTACAAACAACTGTAGATAGACAAGCAAATGCTATTCAGCAACTTGAAAAAGAGAAGAATAATACAGAAGTAACTATTCCTCGATATTTGGATAGCATACCTTATGATGATTAAGTATCTATAACATAGATGTAGATATTCAATTTGTAATTTATTCTTTATTATAATAGGAATATTAATACATATAGTTTTTAACATTAATTAATTTTTAAATTATGGATAAAGAATATAGAATAGATCCAGATGATTGGTATGATAATTACAATTATCTACGTGGTAGACACTAATTCATAAAAGAGTTCTAACTTAGGACTCTTTTAAATTGGGGATGTTTTGGTTTTGAACTTCGAGGAGATAAGGAACACAGCAAGACAGTTGGATAGACAACAAAACAATAATCGCTAGAGTTATTAATATGACTCCTGCTTATCAGGCTGCTGCCTGAGAAGCCGAGCAGCACTTGCTTAGGAACAGAAAAGTGCACTATTTTCCATTTCTTTTATAAGTTCTCTGTATACTTTAGGAACAGAGTGGTGGAAGTTGGCAATGTTAATCTTGTCAACCCTAACAGACAAGGATAGTCTTTAAAACCTATGCTGTAAGAATGTTTTGATGCAAATCGGAGTGACAGGGGTTCGACTCCCCTCATCTCCACTAATTCATAGAACTGTTTTTATTATTTGTTTTTAATCCCTGGACTATTATTATAGTTCAGGGATTTTTGTTTAATTTTAACTGTTAATTATGGGAATTTTTAGTAATTTTTTAAAAGAAACCAAAAAAGAACAGAAACCTTTAATAACTATAGATAAAGAATTATCTAAGTTAGCGGTAGATTTAGTAGAGGTTTCAGAAGGCACAGCATTAATTCCTTTAAAGTCTAATGATATGTCTGGAGAATATGCCAGATTATGTGAATTAGGATTAGGCAATAGTGCAAATGCTAAATTCTTAAAAGATAGAATACGTGATATTGATGCATATAATAGAAATATCATAAAAGCTCGTGAGTTATTAGATTATATAAAAACTATGAATGAGTTTTTAGGAGATTCTGTTATATTAGTTAGTAGAGATTCTTTTTATAAACTTTGTCATAAATACAAATTATCTGTAGGATTTCTTAAACAGTTTACTGGAGTTATACCTGACGCTAATTTAAAGGAGTTTTCAGATATAAAGTATAAAATGGACCATTACTCTGGTTATGTGAAATTAGATACAAACCATAATACAGTAAAAATCCAACGTATACGTAATAACAGTGAAAAAAGTGATTCTAGTATTTGTGAATACTTTGATTATAGTTTTAATATTATTTCTTGTCCTTCTTATATATACAGTATGCATGATATTAAGGAATTTAAGGATAAGGACTGGGCTGAAAGAGTCTATTTAGAAGTACATTACGTACGTAGAGATGATATATTCATAGCTTGTCCAAAATCAAATCTACAAGAAAAGAAAGTTATAGTTTCTCACGCTGTAGATCCAATAATATTTCAATATTGTCCTTATGGAGTACTGATATATACTATGTGGGGAAAAGAAGCTGAAGATAAAGTATTTGAAGAATATAAAAAGTTAAGAGCTATAAGATAAATATGAAAGAACATATTAGTAACTCTATTAAAATAATTGATGATATGTTACACAACATAGACATTCTTATAAATTTATTAAAGTAATTATTAAACATTTATTAAAATGAGTAAACAAATTTGGTTGCAAGATGGCAACGTTTTTAGTCAGGGTAGTGCGACAACAGTATCTCATCCTGAAGGATTACCGAAAGGTGTTTATGAAGTAAAAGTCTCAATGACTGGATTTTACTTAAGTAAAATTGCAGAGTCTTTTACATTTGGTTACAAATTATATGATCTAAATCAAAAATTTATCAATCATGTCTTAAAGACATACAAGAATACTACAGGAAATTTAGGTATTCTGCTTAATGGAATCAAAGGAACTAGTAAAACAGTTACTGCAAAGGAACTTTGTAATCATTTACAGCTTCCTGTGATCTTAGTGCAATCAATGGGTGATTCTAATAATAAATTAATAAACTATTTATCTACAACTATTAATTTTAATTGCATCTTCTTCTTTGATGAATATGAAAAAGAATTTAAAGATTCTTCTGATGTTCTCTCTTTTATGGATGGTACTTATAATTCTATTTATCGTAAGGTATTTTTACTTACTACTAATGAGTTAAAGGTAGATCCAAATCTTCTTGGTAGACCTTCTAGAATAAGATATAAAAGTCTTTCAGTAATCTTCCAGAGGAAGTTACTAGAGAAATTCTTAATGATATTTTGGAAAATAAAACCGCTATAGAAAAGGTTATAGAGTTAACTCATTCTATGAATATTATTACTATAGACTTAATTAAGGCTATAGCAACTGAAATTAATATTCATGGAGTAGAAGCTCTTCCTGATATTAAAGAAATCTTTAATATTGAGTTCTCTAAGTTTACTTATATGTATAGAGAAGTACAAGTCAGACATTATGACTTAAAATTTACTCCTGAAAATATAAAGAGTATATTAAAAGCCTTTTATAAGTTTAAAGAACTTAAAAAGAAAGATTGGGAGAAATATACTCGTGAAGAAAGAAAATTCTATAGTGAATGGTCTTCTAAATTCAGTGAGGATTATGGTTCCACTACTGAAGATAAAGAATTAAAATATCTGGAACCTGGAGATCGTTTTGAAGAGGATCGTATATTGATGATAAGTATTAAAGAAAAATATGTAGTAACTATGACTGATTATGGATATATTAGAATATATTTAATTAATAGCTGCTATTCTACAAGTAAAGCCACTGGTCTTGTAAATTACGAATTATAAAAAATAAATGCCCCCTTGGAATTAACATCAGTTAATTCTTAGATATTTAATTTTTATTATTTAAACATTTACAAATTTATGGAACATTTAGTTCTTATTGGTGTTATCGCAGTTGCTATTATTGTACTGCTTGTTATTATTGCTACAATGTATGTTAAGGCTCCTCCTTCGATGGCATACATTCTTTCAGGTTTTCGTAAAGAACCACGAGTACTTATCGGTGGTGGTGGAGTAAAAATTCCTGTACTTGAACGATTGGATAAAGTATATCTTGGTCAAGTAACAGTTGATGTTAAGACTTCACAGCCAGTTCCTACTCATGATTTCTTGGATGTAATGGTAGATGCTGTATGTAAAATTAGGGTAAAACCTGATACAGATGGTACTAGACTTGCAGCTAAGAACTTCTTGAATATGAATCCTGCTCAGATTGCTGCTCAGGTAAAAGATTCTTTGGAAGGTAATATGCGTGAAGTAGTAGGCTCTCTTGACTTAATTAAAATTAACACTGATAGAGATGCATTCTCTGACGAAATTCAGAAGAAGGCAGCTCCTGATATGGCTAAGTTAGGTCTTGAGATTTTGTCTTGCAATATTCAGAATATTACTGATGAAAAGGGATTGATCCGTGATTTGGGTGCTGATAATACAGCAGCTATTCAAAAGAATGCTAAGATTACCCGTGCTAATGCTGATAGAGATGTAGCTAAGGCTCAGGCTGAAGCTGACAATGAGGCTAATGAAGCGCGAGTAAAGGCTGATACCATTATTGCTGAACGTAATAATGAATTAGCTATTAAGAAGGCTGAACTGAAGAGATTGTCTGATATTAAGAAGGCTGAATCTGATGCTGCATATAAAATTCAGCAGCAGGAGCAGCAGAAGACTATTAATATCAAGACTGTAGATGCTGATATTGAGAAGACTCGTAAGGAGCAGACCTTGTCTGAGGAGAAGATTAAGATTAAGCAGAATGAGTATCTTGCAGATGTAAATGCTAAGGCTGATGCTGACAAGTATCAGACAGAGATTGATGCTCAGGCTGCTTTGGAGAAGCAGAAGCGTGAAGCTGAAGCTGAGGCTTATAAGGCAGAGCAGACTGCTAAGGCTGTAAAGGCTAAGGCTGAAGCTAATCGTTATTCTCAGGAGCAAGAGGCTGCAGGTATTCGTGCTAAGGGTGAAGCTGAAGCATATGCCACTCAGCAGACTTTGACTGCTGAAGCTGAAGGTGTGAAGGCTAAACTTTTAGCAGAGGCTGAAGGTGTGAAGGCTAAGGGTCTTGCAGAAGCTGAGGCTATGCAAAAGAAAGCTGAAGCATACAGTAAGTATGGTTCTATTGCTGTAATTGACATGCTTTCTAAACTTAATGAGAAAGTTCTTCCTGATATGGCTAAGTATATTGCTGAGCCTATGAGTAAGATTGGCAATATGACAGTTTATGGAACTAATGGTTCTGAGGCTTCTGGTATTTCTGGTAATGTACCTGCTATTATCAAGCAGACTCGTGACATTGTAAAAGATGCCACAGGTGTAGATATGGCGGACATTATGAAGGCTAACACCATTGATGCTAAGGTTAACAAGAATGTTAACGTTAATGGCGACGTAGAGAACACTAATGTAAATGTGTAAACATTAAGTATCACAGAGGGAGGGAATAATCTCTCCCTCTTTTTCTAACTTTTAAAAATTTTATGGAATACTTAGATTTTAGAAATCTTGTTACAGAAGCATGTAATAAGATGATTAAAGAAAACAAGCATCTCTTTATTCTTGACACTCAAAAAGAGTTTTTATGGATGGCTTATATGGAATCTTTTCCTGAAGGAGCCGTGCGTCAAGAGTTTAACTGTGTAAATTGTAAACATTTCATTACTCGCTATGGGGCACTAGTCTCTATAGATGAGAATTATAAAATACATTCTTACTGGGAGGATGTTCACGCTGAAGGAATGTTTACTAAAGTTGTAGAGAATATGCTACAAGTGCTCAAAAATACTAAAATTAGAAATGCATTTGTAACAGAAGAGACTACAATGGGTTGTAAATGTAATCAGCAGATACTACCTTCTAAAGAAATAATTACTTGGAACCATTTTTATGCTACTCCTACAAGTAATTTAATTATGGATAAGTCTCAAACTCCAACATTCCGTGCAGGTGCTAAATCTTCACATGATGTATGGTTAAGAACTTTATCTGAAATTAACTATAATTCTGTACAAACAGTATTAGACTTAATTGCAGATGATAATCTTTACAGAGGTGATACTTATTTACGTCAGATAAGTGCCTTAAAGACTGCTTTTGATACAATAGAAACCAAACATTTGGAAGGTTTTGAGATAGATAATTATGCTTGGATATCTTCTTGTATACTCCCTAATGCTGTAACACATATACTTAATAGTTCTATAGGTCAGCTTCTTAAAGATATAACTGATACTAACAACGTTGAAAGTTCAGTTAAGAAGTTTGAAGCTATGGTTGCTCCTTATAATTATAAGAGACCTAAGGGCATTATCACCAAAACTCAGGTAGAAAATGCCTATAAAACTGTAGTAGAACTTGGTTATGAAGATTCTTTAGAACGTCGTCATGCTAAAGTAGAAGATATATCTATTGAAGATGTTATCTTTGTAAATAGAGAAACTCGTAAGAGAATGTCAGGAGGATTTGATTCTCTTATGAATGAAACTATTAATACTAGTAAAGTTGCTGCAGATTTTGAGAAGACTGCTATCCCAACAACTATGGAAGAGTTCCTTAATAATATTGTTTCTAAGGCTAGTAAGCTTGAATTATTCTTTGACAATAAGTTAAATAATAATTTAGTAACTCTTACTGCCCCAGTTAATAAGGAAGCTCCTTCTATGTTTAAGTGGACTAATGGTTTTGCTTGGGCATATAATGGTAATATCTCTGATGCTATTAAGCAGCGCGTTAAAGAAGTAGGAGGTAAAGTAGATGGCTACATGAGAATTTCTCTTCATTGGTATAATTACGATGATTTGGATTTGCATATGAAAAGTCCTTATGGACACATTCATTATAGTAAGAAAGCAAACCTTCTTGATGTGGATATGAATGCCTGTGGAGGTAATCCTTCCGCAGAACGTAGTAATCCTAAGAAATATTCTCGTAACGCTGTAGAAAATATTATTTTCTCAGAAATTCCTAAAGCAGGTAAATATGAAGTATATGTTAATAACTATGCTAAAGTTGAGAATATTGATTTAGGATTTGAAGTAGAAGTAGAACTCAATGGAGTTATTCATACTTATGTGTACGACAAAGATGTTCCTAATAAAGGTGATGTTACAGTATTAAACTTTACTTCTAATGGACGTGAGGTTGTCTTTACTAAGGAGCATTTGAGTAGTACTACAGCATCTAAAGAAATTTGGGGAGTAAAGACTCAAAACTTTGTTGAAGTATCTGCTATATGTTTATCTCCAAATTACTGGGGAAATAATAAAGTAGGTGCTAAGCACTATTTCTTTATGTTGAAGGATTGTAAGAATCCAGATGCTGTTCGTGGATATTTTAATGAGTATCTTAAAGATGAACTCACTAAGAATCATAAGAGGGTATTTGAAGTATTAGCATCTAAGGCTTTAACTCCCTACAATGATAATCAGATGAGTGGTTTAGGATTTATAGCTACTTCTCGTAACCAAATTATGGTTAGAGTAGATTCAGGTAAAATTTATAAAGTAAACATTTAATAATTAACAACAATGTACAAAGAAGCATTACAGAAGAAATTACGTTTTAAGACAAACAAGGGTATGATTACTACAGAAGATTTGTTCGACTTATCTCTGCAGAATCTTAACACTTTAGCTATTATGCTGGATAAAAAGGTCAGTGAGGCTCCTAAAAAGTCTTTCATTGAAGAGCTTCCAGCTGAAGAAAATGATGATGAACTTCGTTTCAGCATCGTAAAAGATGTAATCAATATTAAATTAAAGGCTCGTAAAGACAATATTGATAAAGCACAAGTTGATGCTCGTAACAAACGTATTGCTGAGCTTATCGCAAAGAAGGAGGACGAGGCTCTTGAGAATAAATCTATCGAAGAGCTTCGTGCTATGATTAAGAATTAAAATTTTTAAGATTTTATTTTTAGAAAAAAAATTCACAACTATAATAATCTCAGTAATAAGGAATACTTATTGAACGTTGTGAAACGTGAATTATAGTCGTGATAATTAAAAGGAAACTCAATCTTTTGAGGGGACTCTAAATAGAGTCCCCTCTTTTGGTTTATTATGACTAGCAAATTTAAATTGTATGAAAGTATTGTCTTAGACAATATCGAGTTTACAGTTACTAATATTAGTGTACTCCCACAATGTGCTCAATATATAGATAATAAATTTGTCTATTTATTTGATTTTAATTATTCTTTAAGTTATGGGGATTACAAGATAGAACTCACAGAAACAGAAATAAATAATTTAATTAAAAATAATAAGGTAAACAAAAATTAACTTTTATAATTTTTATAATTAAATTATATTTATATCACAAACGGGTTAGGACTGTTATAGTTACGAATTTCATGATTAACCTGATTCCCAGATGTATATATCTATAAATATACTGACTTTTTTGAAGATTTCAACATGAAACTGGAAGGGTCGTACTTACCTTAGTACACAGAACCGAGAATTGGGAAGTTCTCGGTTCATTTTTAAATTTTATTAAAATTATATTTTGAATAATAAAATTTAGATTTAAAATAGTCAATACAATAAAAAGAATAAAAAAATGAAGAAATTACTTGTACTTAGTGTATTATTTACACTCTTGAGTTGTTCTACTGGTTCAAATAATTCAGTAAATTCAACTTCAAATGATTCTATTAATGTTGATACTACAGTAGTTGATACTACTGAAATTGATTCAACTGTATGTCCTGATTAATCAGGACTTTCGTCTAGATAGCCAAGTGGTCAACGGCAGCAAGCTGTTAACTTGCCCCGAAAGGTTCCTAGGTTCGAATCCTAGTCTAGGCGCAATAAACATATGGAGTATTAAGCCCTGTTGGTAAGGGAACTAGACTGTCACTCTAGTAAAACTAAGGGTTCGAGTCCCTTATGCTCCGCAAATAATGGAGAGGACCTAGCTGTTAACTAGGCGGTTGTTAGAGGTAGCGGTGGCAATCCACGTGTATGCCTGATAGCTCAATGTATTATTAGAATATGGTCATGATAGTTTGCCCGTCTAATGCCATATTCGCCTTTATTTTAGCTTCAATAGCACAGTGGTAGTGCAGCTCACTTGTAATGAGCAGGTCGTGGGTTCAAATCCTACTTGAAGCTCTTTAATTTAACATGGAGCATGTACCAAAGCAGTATCTTAACTCAAGGGGCATTGAAAAGAGAGGTAACGTTACTCATAATATAGTCATGTCGAAGGTTAAGAGAACCTTATAAAAAGTCATCGATAGATGGTACTGAAAGACTTTGCTCCGCCGAAAATTCTTTAAAACAATATATCGCGGATGTGGTGTAATGGTAACATACTAGGCTCATAACCTAGAGTAGTCGTTCGAATCGAACATCCGCAACTTATAAAAAATTTATTGTCTAGTATGTGAAGTGGTCAACCACAGCAAACTGTAAATTTGCCGCTATTTAGCTTCGGGAGTTCGAATCTCTCCTAGACAACTAATTAATAAAGATAAATAATATGGAAAAAACTTTTAATTATCAATCTGACGCAAATTTTTATGATAAAAAGGATTTTATTATAGCTCTATTAAAAAGAAAAATAAGTAGTTTTAAAGAGTATGATGCTGAAAGAAAAAAGCATTATGCTGGACTAGAACAAAAAATCGGAGAATTAGAATCCTATATAGATGAATTAGAGAATGGACTTGGTATAGAATCTTTAAATAATAAGATTCAATCTTTAGAAAATAAGATTGAAAAACAAAAACTTAAAATTAAAGAATTGCAAGCTAAAGTTAATATATCTTTATTTGATGATACTAAGTCTTTTGAAGAATTAGAATCTATAGCAAATAATTTAAAGAACTTTAATAGCATGAAATTAACTATTAAAGATCTCAGAAAACAGCTTAAAGATAATAAAAATACTATATCTGATTTAATCTATAAATTAACACAAGCTAAACTTAAAATAAAACAATTAACTGGAGAGTAATCTCCAATTTGGGCTCGTAGTTCAGTTGGCTAGAACGCTACTTCTGCAAGGTAGATGTCGTGGGTTCGAGTCCCACCGTGGTCCACTATTAAATTAAATATTTATGGAAATAATTATTGATACAGACAATTTAGAAGCATTAAAGTATAAAACTGAAGATGTTCCTATTTTAATAAAGACTTTCCAACAATTAATAAATAAATTAATGTATGAAGTAATAGGAAATTATTATTCTATAGACGATGTTCCTGAGAGTGCTCCAAAATGGGTAAAAGAAGAACTACTTAATGTAGAAAAAACCTGTTATATGGATGGGTATATAAATAAAGAATATGTTTTTAAAGGTATTCAAGAAACATTTGAAGATTATTATTATATATTAGAAAATAATAATAAACAAATTTCTTATTCTTCATGCGTTGGAAAGATATATTATAAATAAACGCTAGATTAGTGTAGCTGAAGGTGCACGTCACACTTCCAATGTGAAGGCTTGCGTGGGTTTGATTCCCACATCTAGCACTATAACAAAGCTCTAGAATACTAGTTACAGGAGCAACGTAACTTATAGGGTGCCTCTCAACGATGCATACTCGCCTATTAGGTGTCGTAGAACCTACGAACTGGAATGGTTCGATGTTTTTTGTATTCCTACAGAATCCTAAATAATAAAAACAGAGACCATAAGATTGTCTCTAACAGGGGTGATTTACCTGGGATTCTTAATTTTTTAAACTCTCCTCCTAGATATTTTATAAGTTAAACTTTAAATTTGATTTATTATGATGAAAATTTTGAAAAGAACTTTAAAAGCATTTAAGAAGGGTTGGACTTGGTATGCTAATCAGTATTGTAGATTATACATGCCTCCAATGATTTAATCTTATTATTTAATTTGTAAGTACCAAAGGGGTACTTACTGATGTTGAGTCGGGCAATAAGCTCGACTTTTTTCGTTTGTATACATTTTTAAAAATTTTATATATTATGAGAAAATTTAAATTTATATTAATATTATTATGTTTTTTATGCACTAAAAGTATTGCTCAAACTGTAACTCATGTAACTCTTACTTGCTATCAGCCAGTAAAGAGTCAATGTAATAATAAACCATTAATTACAGCTGATGGTTCTAAAATTAATTTACATCATTTAAAACATAATAAAATCAAATGGTGTGCTATATCTCGTGATTTACTTTATTTATTTCCAAAGAATAAACCTAAAAAAGTGTTTATAGAAGGATTTGGAATATATGAAGTTAGGGATATTACTAATAAACGATTTAAACATAGAGTCGATATATTAGTGCATCCAAAAAATTCAAAAAAGATTTTATTAAAAAATGTAAAAATTAAAATATTATAATGGAAGAAGTATGGAAAGACATTGAATGGCATAAGGGAGCATATAAAATATCCAATTTAGGAAGAGTCTACTCTGTGCAAAGAAAAAAGATTAAAAATACTTTTATAGATAAAGGTGGATATGTGAGAGTGCAACTCTATCATAATTATACTCAAAAAAGATTTTTGGTACATCGCTTAGTAGCTGAAGCGTTTATACCTAACTCTAATAATTATCCACAAGTGAATCATATAGATGAAAATAAATTAAATAATTGTGTAGATAATTTAGAATGGTGTACTAATAAGTATAATTGCAATTTTGGTACTAAACCTGAAAAATCTAGAAAAAATTCATCAAAGTTACAGTTAAACAAAAGATCAGTAGCAATATATGATTCCGAAAATAATTATATAGATACTTGTAAAAGTATGATGGATGTTGCAAGAAAACTAAATTGTAGCTATCCAAATGTTCAATCTGTACTTTATGGTCGAACTAAAACTTGTAAAGGATATGTACTTAAATATACTGAATAAAAGGCATAAACATCGTATTGATATATTAATACATCCCAAAAACTCTAAACGAATCAGTATTAAAAACGTAAAAGTTAAAATTCTTAAATAAATTAATTATATAATGAACAAATGACATTAAAAGAAGTTGCAGAAGCCTTTGATGGTAAGAAGAAAGGGACTAATAAGTTTATCTTATTAATCCCTATTTTTGTATTAGCATTACTAATATTTATTAATTTAAATGGTTAAGTATAAAAAGTGTGGGGCATTACGAATTAGAGTAGATGGTAATAAATGTATTGTAGTAAATCTTAAATTACCTTCTATTACTAGTCGTAGTACTTCATATTTAGATTTTTTAAGAGAAACTATTTTAGATAGTAATAAGCAAGAGTTTAATAATGCTGTAGAAACAATCTGTACTAGGATTAAATCTTTATAGTATTATATTATTCTACTTATAATAACGCAGATAATTATTAGTATAAAAATTATTAATATGATTAAATGTGTTTATTGATTTAACATTAGACAATGACAGTATTAATAGAAGATATTTGATAGCCGTAGATGATATTTCCTTAATAGAAGAAGTTGGTGAAAGCTCTTACGTTATGTTAAAGAGTGGGGGCTGCTTATCTGTGAAGGAATCTATTGATTATATAAAATCTCTATTAGACAATGTCAAATGAAAAAGTAAAAATTGATTTTGGATGTGGAACTTCGCTTATCTCAGGATCTTTCCTGATTTTATTAATAGCTAAAGTTCTTTTACATTCAGATATTTCGTGGTTAGTTGTTTTTAGTCCATTCTTAATAGGAATAGGGCTTATAATCATACTCTGTATTATATGGCTAATTTTATATTGTATATCTGATGGAAGATCTAACAGAGATTATTGGAATGATCTAGAAGCAGACTATTGGAATTCTTTAGAAAAAGAAGGATTATGAATATAGATATATTTGAGGTAAAAGCAGATGAAGCTTGGAAATCATTAATTGCAGAATCTCCATACCTACTAATGTCTAGTAGAGAGTTAGAAAAATGTAAAAACTTTTTTATCTTAGGATATTATACAGCAATTAGAGATTCTCACTTATGAATTACCAAAAAGCTAGTCAAGTATCTCTATTAGTAGAATTAATTAAATCTTCTGAAATAGTGTCTAAAGAATATTCTGAAGCACATATACCAGAAGATTTAATTTCTAATATAAAGATACTATGTATGAAAGATAGTAGTTTTAGAAGAAGTTTCTATAGTATAATGCAGAAACTTGGAAAGAAATATTCAGATATTTATATAAATAAATTATCGGAATTATGAACTTAGTTTGGTTGAAATTAATAAAGCGAATTTTAATTCATAAGTATTATGTTGCTAAATATTGTTTTCAAATAGGATTATATTGGCAAGGTATTACTCATGATTTGTCTAAATTTAGTTTTACAGAATTTTCAAGAGCTATTAAATATTGGGATGATAAAATGAGCTCTTTAGCGAATGAATGTAGAATATTAGGATATAGTCAAACATTCCTTCATCATAGAGGAAGAAATCCTCATCACTATGAATATTGGATACATTCTTTAGATAATGGAGGGATTCCTGCTAAAATGCCTAGAAAATACGTTCTAGAACTTATATGTGATTATTTAGCAGCGGCTAAAACATATGGAGCTGACCCTAGAAGGGAATATACATGGTGGCTTAAACAGCAGCCTCATATGAAAATCCACAAAAAAACTAAGAGTTATATAACTGAAGTGTTTTATAAATATAGTATAGGTTTAACATTAAAAGAATCAATTAATGGAAATTATTAATGCAACTGATGGCTACAAACTTGGTCATCATCGTATGTACCCAGAGGGTACACAAATGGTTTATAGTAACTGGACTCCTAGAAGTAATCGTTACTTCCCAGAAGCTACAGAAGGTTCTGTAGTATTTGGTATTCAGTACTTTGTAAAGAAGTATTTAATAGAGGAATTTAACAAATGGTTTACTCTTCCTAAGGAAGAAGCTATTAAGCAATTTGCTTATCGTGTAGGTAACTTTGTAGACCTTAATCAGGTTGGAACAAAGCATATTGAAGAACTTTATGATTTAGGATATCTTCCTATTGAAATTAAAGCTCTTCCTGAAGGTTCTATTTGTCCTATAAGAGTACCTATGATGACTATTAAGAATACTCTTCCTGATTTCTTCTGGTTGACTAATTACTTGGAAACTTTAATTAGTTGTACTCTTTGGCTTCCTTGTACTTCTGCAACAAGTGCTCGTCTTTATAAGAAGAGACTTATGGAACATGCTAGAAAGACTGGATTCCCAGAAGATGTAAATCTAGGATTTTCTTGTCACGATTTCTCAATGAGAGGTATGGCAGGACTTGACGCTGCTATTATTTCTGGTATGGCTCATATGACTTCATTCTGTGGTAGTGAAACAATTCCTGCTATTGAAGCAGTAGAGCATTATTACAATGCAGATGTTACTAAAGAACTTGTAGCTGCGACTGTCCCGGCTTCAGAACATTCAGTAATGTGCGCAGGAGGTGAGGATGGTGAGATTGAAACATACCGCCGTCTTATTAATGACTTATATCCAACAGGTATTATCTCAATAGTATCTGATACTTGGGATTTCTGGCAGGTAGTTGAAAAGTTTTTACCTAAGCTTAAGGTAGATATTATGAAACGTGATGGTCGAGTAGTAATTCGCCCTGATAGTGGTGATCCAGTAGATATTATTTGTGGTCTTCGTACAAATCCTCACTATCATACTGCCATGAAAGAAGGTAAGTACTACTGTGATTTTAATCCATTTATGGATGATGATGAAAGTCATTATGTAGAAGTATCTGAAGGTCAGTACTATGGAGCATATTATATGCTAGGTAAAATCTTTGGATGGAATACTACTGTAAACGACTATCGTTATCCAAGTACCAAGGTAGGTTTGCTTTATGGAGATTCTATTACTTTGGAGCGTCAGCGTGATATTTATGCTCGATTAGAGAATGCTCATATGGCAGCTTGTAATCTTGTTCTTGGCATTGGATCTTATACTTATCAGTTTAAGAGTAGAGATTCACTTGGCTTAACTGCGAGGCCCTTTATACAGTAATGTATATCGAATAACCGGAAGAATTGCTGGGAAGAGTTTGTTAATTCTTAATCAGCAGCCGAGCCACAGGGAAGACTGTGGAAGGTTCAGAGACTAAGGACACTACGGTGAGCCTACAGCCTCCGGAATCCCTAAATATAGGGATTATGATATAGTCCATAAAAATTAACATAATTTAACTTTTATTACTTGTAACTTTTACTGAAAATTATTATATTTAAACAGTTAAAACTACTTAAATTTATATAATATGAAATGTAAAAGTTGGACAGAAAAAGAAATTGAAATTTTGAATACCTTTTATTTAGACCATACAGCACAAGAATGTATAGATGAGTTTGGTCTAAATAGAACTGTTAAAGCTTTATAGAAAAAAGCTAGAGAGCTTGGTATCCAAAAGAATAAGAGATGGACAAAGGAAGAAGAAAATCTTCTAAAGTTTCATTGGGAAAATTCTGATATGGAAACATTATTGAATACTTTCCCTACTAGAACTTATTCTTAGATGATGAATAAAGCCAGATTACTAAAAGTAACCTCTAAAGTTGAAAGAAAGCGTTAGGGTTCTTTAAAATTTTTAGATAATCTTACTAGTAAATCGGCTTATTGGTGGGGCTTTATTATGGCTGATGGTCATCTATCTCCTAGAGAAGAATTATGTATATGTTTATCAGGCAAGGATAAAGATTATCTAAAGGTGTTAGCTGAACATCTTAAATGTAAAATAACACTAAGAATTAAGTCTGGAGGATTTTCTAAAGAAAATTCTGAGTTTGTTGATTTACGTATTCAAGATAAAAAATTTCAAGAAAAATGGTACTCTATTTTAGAGTATACTAATCCAAAAACGTATAATCCTCCAAAATTGGATATATTCTATACTAAAGATTTATTAATCTATTTTTTAATAGGTTTAATAGATGGTGATGGGTCTATATGGATTAGCAATCAAACTGAAACTAATCATGGTTCTATTGCTCTAAGAATAGAAGTACATCCAAATTGGAAAGATAGATTTATAGAATTATTCTCTAAAATAGAGGAATTATATGGAATAAGATTTAATATTAAGACAAGTAATAAAGGTTATGTAAAAGCAGAAATTGCTTCAAGGAAAGACCTTGAAAAGTTATATATGTACATAGATAACTGTGACTATATGACTAGAAAATGGGATAAAGTAAAAGCTTTTATGTCGCAGTAAAAGCAACTGCTTGCATAATTAATGGTAGACTTATAGAAATTTATAAGCATCCAAAGACTGACGATGGAACGAAGAACTCTCTCAAAGGTCTTATTAGAGTTGAAGAAGAGAATGGTAAGTATGTCGCTTATGACCAGCAGACTAAGGATGCAGAACTGCAAGGTTGTCTTAAAACAGTCTTTGTAGATGGAGACTTAGTAAGAGAATATTCTCTTTCTGAGATTCGTGAACGTGTAAATTCAACATTAGTATGATAAAAATTGTTAATGGAGATTTACTCCAATCAAATTTACCTCTTATAGCTCATCAAACTAATTGTTTAGGAGTAATGGGAGCAGGTATAGCTAAGTCTATTAAAAATAAATGGAGTTTAGTATATACACAATATACTAATTTTTGTAAACTTCTTAAATATTCTAAAGAATTATTAGGAAAATGTCAAGTATGTATAACAGGAGATGAACCTATTAATCTCGTAGCTAATTTATTTGGAGAATATTCTTTTACTGAATCAGTAGCTCCTTATGAAAATAGACATACTGATTATGATGCTCTTAAAAAAGCTTTATTAGATTTAAAAGACTTTTGTGAAGATAACGAGATTACAGAAATAGGTATTCCTTATAAATTAGGATGTAGATTAGCAGGAGGAGATTGGGACGGAGTAGTTTATCCTATGCTTCAAGAACTTTTTGCTAATGATACAACAATGACTCTTTATATTTATAAATTATGCAACAATTAAATTTAGTACATCTAGAAGATAGTGATATTAAATATTCTATCTCTAGATTTCCAGATGGGGAAGTACAAATTTCCTTAGGAGACTTCAGTCATAAGGAACAAGTATTAGTAAAATGTAGAGTTACTAATGCTGAAGACTTATTTATACTTATGCAAGTTTTAGATATTCTTGATAGACATGAAGTTCTATATAAATTAAATATCTATTACTTAATGAGTATGAGAATGGACCGAGTAATGGATTTCAATAGACCATTCACTTTAAAAATAGTCTTAAATATATTAAAAAATTGTAATGCAGAGACTATTGAAATCTTAGAACCTCATTCTGATGTTTATTATGATCCTAGATTCGGAGTTAAATTCATGCCTCTCTATGGTGAAAAGAATCCATCTAATAATACTTGGAAAGAATTTCAATTAGTTTTTCCAGATGCTGGAGCTGTAAAGAGAAATGAATTCAGATATAATCGTGTAGGAATTACTTGTAGTAAAGTTCGAGATTTAACTACTGGAAAAATCTTAGAGATTAAAATAGATAATCCTGAAAGTATACAGGATAAATCTCTGTTAATTCTTGATGATTTATGTGATGGTGGTGGAACCTTCTGTGGTATTGCTAAAGCATTTAATGCTTTAGGTATTCCTAAAGAGCGTTTAAATATTGCAGTTACTCATATGGTAAATCCTAAAGGTATAAAGAATCTGTCAGAAAACTTTAATCACGTATGGTTTACCAACTCTTATAAAGACTGGGACAATCTCCCTGAGAATGTTACAATGTTAAAGGTTATCTAATGTATATTTTGGGACTTATTATAACTATTATTTTGGTAATAATTATAATTGATCCAAGATTAGATATTACAGATAACCAATGTATATTATGGTATTCAAATTTCGAAGGAGAACGTTGTTATTTAATACTTTGGAATAAAAATGATCATTATAAATAAAAATGAATTAGACCCTGATTTAATTTATGACATTAATTTAGAGTTAGAAGCATTATTTACAGATAATAGAACTTGGGAAATTAGTTCCAGTACTGGAGATTTAGATGATGCTTCAGATATACGAATTGTTATTAAAGGTGAGGGACACTGTTATATTTCTACAATAGAGGATACTGAAGAGTACGTTAGGGATTTATTAAATGGTTATAGAAGATCTCATAATTTTGATACTTTTTGTATGTCTACAACGTATTTTGATCCTGAAAAGAACGGAATAGTATTTGAATATGCAGATTACGTATCTTTATAACTATGTTACAGATTTATACTGATGGTGCTTATAAATCTTCTATTGACCAAGGAGGTATTGGAATAGTATGGATGAAGGATGATGAAGTATTTAAAAAATACTCCAAAGGCTTTAAACATACTACTAATAATAAAATGGAATTAATTGCTATGCTATGTGCTTTTAAGTCCATTAAAACTCCAATAGATGAAGTAGAATTTATAAGTGATAGTCAATATGTATTAGGATGCCTTACTAAAGGTTGGAAGAAAAAGAAAAATGTAGAACTCTGGAGTATTTTAGATAAAGAATATGAAAGAGTTAAATCTTTAATAAAAAATATCAAATTTACCCATGTTAGAGGGCATCAAGATTGTTTTGGTAATAACCTAGCGGATGAGTTAGCTAGTAATGCTAGCTTAGAATTATTAGAATAATGTATTTAGTTCTATCAATAATAATTGTTTTTGTAGGTATAGCTATTTATATTGCATCAGCATTTGCTGTTATAGACAGATGGGCTAAAATTAATGTTCCTACTAATATAGTATCAATATTAATATTAGTATGTCCAATTATAATACGTTATTAGCACTATATTACCTGTATCCTGAATTAACGGGAACTTTAAGTAAAATTTTTAAAAATAATTAATTATAGCTAAAGAAATTGTAAAAGCAACAGTAGACACTATTACTATTTATCGTACTACTGGTGGTAAAATTGCGGTAAAACGTAGTGACCGATTAAAACCAAGTAGATATTTCAATGATATCAAAGATGCTCGTAAGTATACTGAGGAGCACTTTGAAGGTAATGTCTCAGAGTCTTTCTAAGACATTTTCATTTCTAGGGTGATAAATTGTTCATGATTCTAAATTTAGAAGTTTGTAGGCTATTCTAGATGTGTCTATGACTAAATTATGGTGTTTTACCTAGATAATTTTAATATTACACAGATGATTAATTTTCTTTTAATTTTCAATTCTAGTTAAAATGAAGTATAAGGCAAAGCTTGAAAGACTTCGTCAAAAGCAGGTATGGTGGGATAAGCTTCCTCAGACAGTAAAAAATGCGACAACAAGACCTGGTGGTATTGGATCAAAGTAATCTATGATAATTAAAGAGTCTGATTTTGAATTAAGATCTTCAACAAATGATGAAAGTTGTCCTCATTGGGATTTATATATTATGAAGACCATTAATGCCAAATCTAAAACTAGAGAGGCTAGAGAGGAACTTACTTTAGCAGGATATGGATTAACCTTATCTGGAGCTATGGCATCAATTGCTAGATATAGAGTAGCTAAAGCTAATTCTGAAAAAGCTTTTACTATGCAACAATATTTAGATTCCTATACAAAAGAACTTCATAGATTATATGATATTGTGGGGGAAACTCCTAACAATACTACTTTGATGGAGGAATGATTAAGTCCATTCCTATAACTACTTGGAGAGACGAACATCATAGAGACATTACAGTTTCTAAGGTGTTCGTCTATGAACTTACAGCATACGCTCACTATAAAGATAGAGAAGAATTGCTAGGTAGTAAGTTTATATCTTCAAGTAAACCTCTTAAAGAGAGAGTGCAAGTTACTAAAAAAATTGGATATAGAATTATAAAATCCATTGATTTAGTATCGGCTCCTCTAGATTATATTATTAATAATTCCAAATTTAAAAAATTATGACAAACGTAAAACAAAAACTTGTAGATTACAGAGAAGGAAGTTTTGTAGACTTTGAAGGTAAAGATCATTATTTCGTAGTATGTGCTGTTCTTAGAGAAAGTACTATATTTGAAAATATTACTAGAATTCTTAGTTTTGGAGTATCTTTCTGTAATCCAGTAGATAAACATAACAATGAGCTTGGTAAAAAAATTGCTTATGGTAAAAGTGTTAGTGATAGAAATACCAATGTACTATTAGGTAGAGCAGGACTTCTTAATATTGAGGCTGTGAAATACATACTTGATAATGAGACCAATCATGTAAAACAATATCCTGAGCAGTATAGTGTATCTTATGCGAAAGCTAAAGATAAATATGAGAAAGCTAAAGCTTTGGCTCAAAAAGCAGCTTTATATAATAAGGTAGTAGCAGATTAATGAAACTTTTAGATAGACTAATTTTAATATTAATTTTTATTACTATTATAGGGGCTACTATCTTTTTATATAGAGGATTTAAACCTACTACTGTAACACCTATAGATACTTTAGAAAGAAAAATAGACTCATTAAATAGTAAGAAAAATTCTATTAAAGTTGATATCAATAAGTGTGATACTGCTATCTACTATAATAAAACTATCTATGTTAAAGAGAGGGACAATATTATTAAGCAGTCTCCTGATAGCGACATGCAGTTTTTCACAAACTACATTCAAGAAGTCGGGAGAAAACTTCTTATTGACACCGTATCAATTAAAAATAACTAATCTTATTTTTAATGAGCATAAATATTTGCTAGTAAATGATAGTCTACAAAAAATTCAAATAAATAACTACAAATCTTTAGTAAATACATTGGATAGTACGCTAACATATAAAGATTATCAAATAAAGATTCAATCTGATAAAAATAATGAATTGTATATACAAAATAAAAAATTATCAAAACTGAATTATTTATTTGGAGGTATAAGTATATTATCTATAATATGTGCTCTAATACACTAGATACTTACATAAAGGATACTGACGGTAAGAAATTTAAATTTCCAGATAGAGATTGTAAGAATTGTAAAAGATATAAATGCTTAGTAAATATGGACATGCTTAAATGTAATTTTGCTAAGTATGGATGCAGAAATTATAATCCTAGATAACTAGAATTACTAAAAATTGATAAATAATATTTACGCCTTGAAAAAGGATTACCATATTATTGCGGAAAATTTATTTATCAATTAATGGTTGTTTATAGTAAATTACTTGAGAAATTTAATGATAGCTTAGGCTATGTAATATATGTATTCGAATTGTTAGATAATGAGGATAAGCTTAGAGAAAAGACTAAATACCTTATGTGTACCCAACCTCCTAATTGGAGTGCTGCTACTATAAATTATGGGGATATTGGTTATCTCGAAGTGAAGCCTGTAATAGCAGGGATAGATGAATGGTACGATGGAGACACACAACAAAAATACAGATATAATAATATCTGGTTTATTAAGTTTGTCCCTCAAAGACCTAAAAACGTAGATGATATAATAATACAATAAATAATCTTTAAGATTTATGACAACAGTTTTAGGTGATAAACTCAATCAAGCTTTTGAAGCTAAGAATAATGATGTAGAAACATTTCTCTGGAAAGGTTCCAGAAAAATTGTAGATGGTGAACGCATTCAGTCTTCCGTGAAAATGGTAGATATGACTGAAGAGGAATTACGTAAGGCATATAAACATTGTGAATCAATGCTTTATAGTGATAACTATGAAAATCCTGGACGACGAGTTTTGTTGGAACAGATTGAAGACCAAAGAACTCGTTGCAACGCTGAGCTGTTCTTAATTTGGCTATTATATCCAGGTGAAGGTAGTACTAGACAAGGTATTGTAAGAACTAGTTTCTTTAATATGCTCAATCAGCAGATTACTGCTCAGGCAGAACAGTTTGCTAAAGAGAATGCAGAAAGTGGTGAAGGCGAGACAAATGTTAGTGCTATTGCAGAGACTCTCTTTAAAGAATGGACTCTTAATGATATTATGAATAGTGATGAAGATTCATTTACTATGTTTGCTTCATTGCCTTTATATATTGTTAGAGAAGCTTGTTTATCTGCTTTAGGTAAGTGTATCCGTAAACATATTACTCTTACATTCATTACTGAGCTGGGATTGTGGTTTACACGTTCTGAATTACTAGAATTAAATAAGAAAGATGAGAATGGTTGTTTAGTAGATAGAATTAAGCAAGTTGCTGAACTTCTAAATATTAAACTGAGAGACCCTAAAAATCCTGAAGATAGAAAGGGTCTTGTTTTAAAAATTGATGATAGAAAAGGCTTAACTCTAAAAGAGTTTAGCGCAATGCTTACATTCCGTAAGGATAAATATGATAAGCGTTATAATGATCTAACTAAAGTGCAATTGGAAACCTTAAGAGATAAAGTTTTACTGCATCTTGAAAATAAGGTTAGATGGCAAGCTTCAGAGTGGGAGAAGCGTATTAAGCAAATCAAAGCAGTAGCTGATTATAATGGCTACAAACTCTCTGATTGAAGGAGAATTATTTCATAAAATCACTAGAGATGAACGACAAGAAGAGTGTCGTAGAAAATGGATAAAAAATCGTTGTGTAGGGACAATAGTTGCATCTACTGGCTTTGGTACTGTAAAAGCGGGTCATATACCCGTTAATTACGATGCCGTTCCGATAGAGGAATCTTCGGAATTATCATCGAGCAAAATCGGTGGAAGCCCTATGGAGGGTAATACCGAGGTAATAGAAGAAATTAAAGAATCTTCTACACCGTACAGCATAGAGAATGAACCTAATAAATAATCTAGTTATTAACTAGACTATTTTTATTAGAATATAATTTCTCCACGAGTGTTCGATACCCCAACTGAAATAAGTGGGTAAAAATTTATGCGGGGCTTATTAGTAATAGTAAGAAGTATAGATAAAAAGCTATACGATAACAAGACCGAAATCCAGAATAGGACTAAACTGTATTAAAACAGTGCTAAAACACTTCCCTCAATATCGAGTACTAATAATTGTACCAACAGAAACTTTACAAAAACAATGGTGTGGTCATATAGATTCTAATGGGCTAGGATTAAGTTGTGATGTACAAATAATAAACACTGCAATAAAACATCCTGCCAAATATGATCTCTTAGTACTGGATGAAGCGCATAGATATGCAGCTGAGACTTTTGTAAGATTATTTGAAGTAGTAAAATACCAATTTATCTTAGGTCTTACAGCTACTTTTGAGCGTCTTGATGGTAGGGATAAAATATTAGCACAATATTGTCCAGTAATTGATACTATTGATATTAATACTTGTCTTGCAAATGGTTGGGTTAGTCCATATAAAGAATACCTAGTCTTAGTAAATGTAGATGATTTAGAAGAATATGAAAAAATAAATAAAGAATTCATTTCTCATTTTGAATTCTTCGGATTCTCTTGGGAGTTAGTTAATAAACTAGCTGGTCCTATGGGTTGGCGAAATAAATTACTCCTAAGAGACTCTATGTGTAGTGACTCTAACAAAAAATCTGAAGTATTACAAAATATAAATTATCATGCTATCAGATTTTGGGCTACTATGCATGAAAAGAAAGCCTTCATAAATAATCATCCAAAGAAAATTGAAATAGTAAAGAAAATTATAGAAGCTAGAAAGGATAAAAAAATAATAACTTTTGCTAATAATATTAAAATGGCAGAAAAAATTCCTAATGCTACTGTATATTCTAGTAGAACTTCTAAAAAGAGAAGTGCTACAGCTATTGAAGATTTTAACTCTGGAAAGATAACTCTATTATCTACAGTAAAAAAAGCTGATGAAGGACTTGATGTAAAAGGTCTTTCTGTAGCAATTATATTTGGATTAGATAGTTCAACTACTAGAGCTTGTCAACGAAGAGGAAGATCAATCCGATTTGAAAAAGGTAAGACAGCAGAGATATTCAATATAGTATTAAATAGGACTCAAGAGACTAAGTGGTTTTATGATTCTCATAAAGGAGATTCTTTTATAACTATAGACGAATCAGAATTGGATAAAGTATTACAAGGTAAAGACTTTACCCCAGGTGAAAAGATAGTTCCTAAATTTGATTTTAGATTCTGAATCTATGTATTAATATCGCTCTGAAAAGAGATTAACTTAATTACAGTATGGAAGACTTTTAATTATCTGAATTACTGTATGTTTGATTTAAACATTGATGAAGAAATAACAATTTTAGAAAAATATAATATTACTCCTACTGAATTATTTGTTGTTAAAGCTATAAATGCTTATATAGAAGATTATTCAGAAGATTATCTTCGTAGGTATTTGGCTATTGATAAAAAGTATGTAGGAAGTTTTATAGATGTACTTAAATCTTTACAAGATAAAGGTCTTATTCTTAAAAGTTATAAAATTATTCCAGGAATGAAATTAGTTCCTGAAGAGATACCATTTAATAAAAACTTCCTAAAATGTTTGGCTAAGAGTTCCTTTGAAATGGGAAAAGAACTTAGAGAACATTATCCTAGATTTAGAAATATTAATGGATGCTTAACTAGTATGCTAGGTGTTTCTAAAAAGTTTAATAGTCTTGAAGATGCTTATAGAACTTATGGAAAGAAAATTCATTGGAACGAAGAACTTCATAAAAAGATTATTGACTTACTAGATTGGGAAGCTAATACTGGTAATGGTATTATTAATTATAGCTTAGCTACATTTATTGTAGATGAAAAATGGGAAGACCTTGAAGCTTTAAAGAATGGAGATTCAGGTATGAATTATAATTCAATCACCACTCTGTGAGTTTAGAAAGTTTTAAACGTTCGATAGAGCTTGGTAGACAAGGATTTAATCAGGGATTTAGTATGGGTCTTCCTAAATTGGAAGAATTAATAGGAGGCATTACTAAAAGTACCATGACTCTCTTATTTGCGAGTTCAGGACAAGGTAAGAGTTCGTGCGTATTATATTCTTACATATATGCTCCTTTAAAAGAGCATTTAGAAGATAATAAATTAAAAATTATTTTCTTTGCTCTTGAGATGAAAGAAGACTTTATTATAGCTAAATTATTAAGTACTTATTTGTATGATACCTATCATATTGTTGTAACTGCTAAACAAATATTATCTATAGGTAAAGATTATATTTTACCTGATGATTTATATGAGTATGTACAACTAGGATATGATTGGCTAGAAAAAGTATATAAGGTACTAACTATATACGAAGGCTCTTTTAATTCTGATAGGCTCATAAAAGTTACAATGGAAGAGCTTAAAAAAGAAGGAGAATTTATAGAGAATAAATATATTCCAAAAGACCCTGAAAAAGTAATACTTTCAGTAACTGACCATGTTGGATTAATCCAGCCTTCTAATGGAAGGAACAGAAAAGGAGAAATTGATGATTATACTAATAAATTAGTTATCATTAGAAATAAAACAGGATTATCTCCAATTATTGTTATGCAATCCAATAGAGCAGTGGCTAACATGGAAAGAAAAAAGAATGAAGCTTTCATGGAGCCAATGGTGGAGGATATTAAGGAAACATCTACTGTTTCAGAGAATTCTGAAATTATTTTAGCTGTATATAATCCTCAAGTTGATAAAAGGACAACTTATAGAGGTTACCAAGTTAAAGAAATGGGTTATAGGTTTCGAAGTATTCTTGTATTAAAGTCAAGATATGGAGAGAACCAAGTAGCTGATTGCTGTTTCTTTGATGGAGCAGTAAATAAGTGGATGGAAATGCCTAAGCCAGAAGAAATCTTTGATTATTCTAGATATCGAGCTACAAATAACAGTTCAACAGATAATATAATAGAGAATGAAGATAAAAATGAAAAAGTGAAAAGTAAATTAGACTATAGTTTATGATTATTGGTTTAGCAGGTTTGAGTGGTACCGGAAAAAGCACTTCTTTACGTTATTTGGATTATAAATCAACATTTATTATTAGTTGTACTAACAAGCAGCTTCAAATTCCTGGATTTAGACGTAAGTACAAGAAAGCTGAAGTTGTAAATAAAAAGCCAGTTGGAAATTGGCTGGTGTCTAATGATTATACTACTATTGGTAAGTGGTTGAAAATTATTGATAAATTACGTTCGGATATTAAGACAGTAGTTGTAGATGATGCTAACTATTGTCTTTCAAATAATATAATGGATTCTGCACTTGAAAAAGGTTGGGATAAACACGTTGTGTTTGCTAAAAATTACTATGATCTAATCATGGAAGCTAGCGAATTGCGTGAAGATCTCAATGTAGTATTCATTAGTCATATTATTAATGCTGGTACTGACCTCGATGAACATTGGCAGTTATATTCTAGTGGTAAAATGTTGGATAGAACCGTAAATATTGATGGTTTATTTTCTTATATTTTATATACTGAACGCCAGGTTGATGATGAGGGCAATATTAGTTATTTCTTTAGAACTAAAACCAATGGTAACGATACTTGTCGTAGTGTTGATGGATGTTTTAAAGATAAACTGATTGAACCTAATATGCAGAAGGTTTTAGATACTATCCATAACTTTGAATATGGTGAGGAAGAAGAAATCGCAGATGACCATAATGAAACCAATAATGATGACAATATTTTAAATGAAGCTAATTAAAATGACAATTAAGTCCGAGTGGCTTAATGAAGAGACTGGAGAAATTTTTACTGATACACGTGAATTGAAGGATGATTCTGTAAAGAAGCCATCTACTCGTAAGTCTTCTTCTAAAAAGAAAGATCCAGAAGTAGATGATACAAATCCTAATCCACTATTAATTCTTGAGGAGAATAAGTATATTCTTAATAAGGCAGCTGTTGAGGCTCTTGGTGTAGAACCAGGAGATAAAGTAGATATTAAACAGCAGAAACTTAATAAGAAGGAATGCTTAGTTATCGGAGCTGCTGAAACATTTGGTACGCAGTCAGGTAATAAATTAACTCAGAAGAATGCAGTTTCATATAGAGGAAAGAATAACCAGAACCTTGCTGAGCATGGTAATGAGTTTACTTTCACTCCACATCCTAAAATTGATGGATTGTTTATATTAACAGGTAATCGAGAGCCTGAGATTAAAGAAGATGTAGTTCCTGAAGCAGAGGATATTGCATCAGAAGATGAATTAGATGACGAAATGGCTAGTCTTATTGACGGCAACGCAGATGATACAGAAATCTCAGATAATGATTTTAATTTCAATAATCTTTAATAATATAGCAATATGAATTTGAATTTTGGTGGTCTTGGTGATATTAATCCTACAAGTAAGAAAGGTCTTCGTCCTTATGGAATTTATCTCGTTCAGTTAAAAAGTATAGAAATTAAGGAGGGTCAAGGTAAGCAAGACCCTAATACAACTTGGAAATCTCTGGTGCTTCATTTTGAAGGAGAGCAAGGAACTTATCAAGAATCATTGTTTTATCCTAATGAAAGTTCTGCTAAAAGATATGAGGGTAAGAGAAAGGATTCTAAGGGTGTAGAATTCCCATATGTACTTCCTTCAGCATTTGAACAGCTTAAGGGTTTTATGCTGCATATTATAACAGTAGTAGGTGGTGATAAAGCTAAAGAATTGTTTATAACTAAAGCTCCTGCTTGTAAGAGTACTGACCAATTCATGCAGCTTTTCCAGGCAGTATTGACTAAGCATTGTATGAATAAAAACTTTTATTTAAAGCTTAGTGGTCGTAAGGAAAAGAAAAAGGACGAGAAGGAAATTTCAAAGGAAACTGGTAATGTATTTGCTAAGATTCCTGATATTGGAGCTATTAATAGTGATGGACAGTTCTATATTCGTGATAATTTTGCTAGCTTAGAGGAAGATAAATTGTCATTCTCTAGTTATGAGATTAAGCAGAAAGAGGATATGGAGAAGCGTAAGCCTACTACTCCTGTGCCAGCAGCTGATTCAGAAGAGGCTAAATCTATCGACTCTACTGAAGGCAAGGAGGCTCAAGATGAAGACTTCGACGCTATGCTGGCAGATATGTAGTAATTATAAAGTAAGTAGTTTTTATGGAATTAGATTTTTCTTATAAACCAGATATTACTAAGGACTACTTACTTAAATATAACACAGAGGAAGCCTATATGGAGTATTATCTTGGCGTAAAAGTTTCAAAAAAATTAATTTGTAATCCTTTACGTAAAGATAAAAATCCTACGGCTTCCTTTTTTCGTAACTCTAAAGGAGAACTTATATTTCATGATTTTAATGGAAGTTTTTATGGAAACTTTATATCTGTAGTTATGACTAAATATGCTTGTAAATACCATCAAGCATTAGATATTATAGCTAAAGATTTTGGCTTATTAAAAGGACAAAATAATTATCATTCTGTAATACAATCAAGCACTTCTTTTGTTAAAACAAATGAGCCAGCAGATATACGAGTAGAAATAAAAGATTTCTCAGAAGATGAATTGAAATGGTGGAATAAGCAAGGAGTTTCTTTAGAATTACTAAATAAATATAAAGTATATTCTTGTCGTACTGTATTTTTAAATGGTAATATTCAAACTATAAAGACCAAAGATAACTTTATCTTCGGGTATTATGGTGGAACAATGAAAGGTAAAGAATTGTGGAGAATTTATTATCCTAAACGTAAGGAATATAGATTTCTGACAAATTGGCCCTCTAAAAAGGTTCAGGGTTATAGTCAGTTACCTAAAAAAGGTAATTTATTAGTCATAACTAAAAGTATGAAAGATACTATGTGTTTAAAGGGTTTAGGTGTAACAGCCTGTGCTCCAAATAGTGAAACACAATGGTTATCTGAAAATATGTTAAATGATCTAAAAGAAAGATTTACTTATATAATAACTTTTTATGATAATGATAGACCTGGAATGTTTAATATGGCTAAGATAAGAAGAAATCATCCAGAATTACTTTATTTCTTTATACCTCATAAATTCAAAGTAAAAGATATAAGTGATTTTTATAAAAAATATGGTCGACAGAATACTTTAAAATTTATAAAGTATTATATAAAAAAATTAAGTAACTATGTCAAGAAGTAATTAGAATTTAAATACCTCTATTAGAATAACATATAAGAATGGTGAAACTCATGATTATTCATCCATAGAAGAATGCTCAGAAAAGACTAAAATAAGTCAAGCAGCTCTTAAAATTAGATGTAATAAGTCTGGAAAAATGGCTGATGGCACTTTGTATGAATGGATAGATAGCCATACTAAGAAGAGTTATCAAGCTAAAAAGTCTAGAAATAAGGGAAGTGCATGGGAAGCAGATATAATTCATCATCTTAAAGATATGGGGTACACTGAGTGTGTAAGTGCTAGAGGAGAGAGTAAGTTTACAGATAATAATAAAGTTGATATAATTGATAGGTCTGGAAAACTACCTATAAATATTCAAGCAAAACATACTGCTAATACTCCAGCATATTTTAAGATAGAAAATGCTTGTCCATATAAGGATAAGTCATTTGTACTATGTTGGAAGAAGGCTCCAACAGAAGGCAGTGTTAGTCCAGGAGCAATAGCAATGATTCCTATGGATTTCTTTTATACTTTATTAGAATGTTATTCTAAAAGTAATAATTTAATATGAGAGAGCTATTAGCCTTAGGAGTAATAGATTTTATAATAAGTATAATATTAATTTTACTTAAGATTTCTGGAATATTATTATGGAGTTGGGTAACATTAGTAGTGGTAATATTTTTATCACTCCCAATCGCTGTAATGATATTATTTATTTTAATAATGATAATTATATATAACAATACCAAATGAATAATTATATTTTTGCAATTTGTCAGAGTAATAAAAATAAACTTCATAAATTGACAGCATCTTCATATGAGGAAGCTGTTGAAAAAGCTAAAGAAGAAGTTGATAAGTACTTAAATTTGGACGATGATACATATGCTATTCTTGATAACAATAATAGCTGGATAAATATCAGAGCTGAATTGGCTAAGAAAGGTATTGGGGTAACATATATAAGAGACATTGAGGAATTATTTAATCTATGAAATTAAGAATTGGTTTAGATTTAGATGATACATTAAATGAGTTTATGAATCCATATTTAAAAAGATTTGGATATCCTAAGTCTGATGGAGAAATAACAAAGAATGTACAACAAGTTTTAATAAAAGACAGAGAATGGTGGATAAATCTTCCAGTAAAAAATAAAATAAACTTTATACCTGAATTATATTGTACTAAAAGAGTATGTAATAAAGACTATAGTAAAACATGGTTAAAGAATAATGGTTATCCTAGTAAACCTGTTTATCAAGTCTTGTGCCAGCGCGCTAATAAGGCTCGGTATATAAAAGGTAGAGTTGATATTTTCATTGACGATTCTATTAGTAATTTTATTCAGATGAATTTAGCAGGATTACCTTGCTTATTAATAGCTTCTGAATCTAATGAAAAATGGGGTCCTTATGGTAAGATTTATAGTTTAGATAAAGAAGAGATAGAATATGGGTATGAATGTATAAAAGAGTCGGAAGACTTTAATAATTATTTACGTGAAATTAAGTCAAATTTCTATTAAACCTCTGATAGAGACTTTAAGAGTTGAAGATATTGATGATGATACTTATTTCTCAAAAAAGTATAATAATTATATCTCAAACTCTAGATTATCTAAGATAAATCCAGATCAAGATGGTTCTCCAACAGAATTCTTTGATAATTGGGGTAAGACTAAATTAAATACAGCTAGCTTAAAATTTGGTAGTTGGTTACATACTTTAGTTTTACAGCCTAATGACTTTTTTCTAACAGAGGTTAGCAAACCTACTGCTAAAATGGGATCAATGGCAGATTATATTTATAAGAAAACACAAGGTATCAATGTTACTAACGATATTATATTAGAAGCATCTGATAAGTGTGATTATTATAAAGATAAAATGTCAGATAAAAAGATAGAAAAAGTATTAGCAGACTGTGCCCAGTATTGGTGTGATAGAAAAGCTTTTGAAGAAGAAAATAATGATACTAGAACACCAATATTTACAGACCCTAAAAATCACGCTAAACTAAAAATATGTTTAGAAGCTCTAAATAGTGATACACAAATTCAATCTTTACTAAATCCTGAAGGATTACTAGAACAGCCAATTATTGGTAATGAAATAGCTTTCCTTATAGATGTTTTAGTAGAGGCTCCAGGGCATAAACCTTTTATACTAAAAATTAAGTCTAAACTTGATAATTATAGTATAGATAAAGAAGAAGGGATAATCACTGTAAATGATTTAAAAACCACAGGAGATTTAATAAATAACTTTGCTAAAGGAGCTCTTATTGACTATCACTATTATAGAGAAATGGCTTTATATAGTTGGTTATTAACTATGGCTGCTAAGAAGAATTATAACATTGAAAATCCTAAAATTAGGAGTAATTTTTTAGTAGTAGAAACTATTCCAAATTTTAATACTAAAGTAGTTCCTATGACTAGAGAACTTTTTAATAAAGGATTTAAAGAGTTTACTCACCTTCTTAAATTAGTAGCATTCTATTGTATGCATGGTTATGAGGGATTCGGAATTACTCAAGAGACCTGATTATACTAAACTTTCTGATTTATATCGTAAATACTTTAGTTTAGGGTCTTTAGGGGAAAGTATAAATTTAAAATTTGCACTTATATCATTACTTGGGTATATGGTAAATTCTATGAAGAAGAAAAAACCTGGAACTACTTACTATGAAGTAACTGCTAAGTTAGCAGAAAAAACAGGTCTTGATGAGGATACAATACAAGCTATTGCTATCATCACCGAGGATTTTTCATATGGATGTACTGATTTTCCAACATTTGGCGTGCAACCAAAAGATATGCCAACAAAAATAAGAGAATTAATGGGGAAATTTCTTCCATTCTAAAAAAATTAATTTTTTTATAATTTTCTTTTTGGAGGCAAAAAATATAGATTATATTAGCATTACAAAGATAAAGAAAAAAACATCGCAGATGATTTGATAATAAGAATTAATGTTAATATATTTTTGAAAATGAGTGAAATTTTTAATTTTAAGAGTTTTGAAGTAAGTGCAGAAACAAAGGAAGCAGCAGTAGCACAGGTAGAGAAAGAGAATTTTCATATTAATGGTGATGCAACGCAGGCATGGAAGAAGTTCCATGAGAAGAATGCTAAAGTAACTTCTAATGATGAGAAGGAATTTAAGCTGGAGTATTTGAAGAAAAAGACTAAGAATGCTCCTGGTAGTGGTTTCATTGTAACTCTTTCTAGTGCTGTTGTAAGTACCCGTGAGCGTCCTTGGAAGGTTGTTGATATTAAGACTGAGGGTAAGCGTGATACTCAGAAGAAGTTTGATTTGGTAGACCACGATACAAAGGAAGTACTGAAGACTTTGAAGTCTGAGCGTGTAAAGAACGAGAAGGCTGGTGAAGCAATTCTTGACAAGGATGGTAACGATACTGGTCGTGTTGAGCCAGACACAAAGGTTATTCGTCCTACTAAGACCGCAGCTAAGGAAATGGCTAAGGAACTTATTAAGAAGGGCTTTAAGGGTCAAATCGATATCGTTCAGGGTAAGGAGTCTATTGGTTCTGACCCAGTAGTAGCTACTGTAACTTATACTCCATCTAAGAGTACCAAGAATGGTCGCTATATGTTCTTTGGTTTGGAATTTTAATTTAATAATATAATTAGTAAGTAAGGCAGGTGCTCGTGAGAGTATCTGCCTTTTTTAATTTAGATACCTTTTATTTTACTAGATACTTTTATTTATAAAGGCGTAACAGCTATCTAATTTTTAAAAAAGTATGAAACAAACAACAAAATCTTCTTATATTAAATTCTTCAATGATGCAATCAATAATAATCGTTCTTTAAAAGCTCAGTGTACTATATCAGAAAAAAATATAAACACTGTATATATGACAATGAGAAATCTTAGAAAGAAAGAAAATAAAGATGCAGATGATAAGAAGATATTGGAATTATATGATAGACTAAAGAATACTAAGAAAAAAGAAGTAAAGAAAGACACAGATGACGCTTCTAATACTTGGGAAATAAGAGACGAGGAGACTGGTAAAATTACTGGATATAAGTTTGAAATTTTCAGAAGAAATAAGCCCGCAATCACAGGAGTCTTTACTAGAAACGAAATGAATAGTGTATATAGAATGTATACTTATTACGGTTCTGGTTTAACCCAGCAGATTGTCAGCAGATATTTCCCAGACTATTCTCTTATTGACTTTAAAAGAATTTTACGAGCTTTTAATATTACTAAAGCATCTTCTCCATTTGCTCCTCATATGTATGAAGAATATACTGAGGATGAATTAAAAGAAATGCATCTCAGAGAAAAAGAGAATGATTTCTTAAAAAGAATAGAGAAAGATGAAGTGAAAGATTTAAGAGCTTTAGTTACTAAATTAACTAAGGAAACCTCTAAGTCTTTAAATAAGGAACTTATAGAAGCTACTATTAAAAATACAGTAAAAGATTATAAAGAACTTCCAGTAAATATTAATAATAAAGAAGCAGAATATCCTGATTTAATTATATGGTTATCTGATTTACATATTGGAGCTTATAATGCTAAATATAGTAGTTTTGTACAGTTACCTTCTTATGATGTTCCAGAAATTAAATCTAGATTATCTAGAATTGTGGAATCTTTTGTAGGACAAGAATATCATTCTGTATATGTAGTTAATCTTGGAGATTCTATTGATGGATTTAATAAGGAAACTACTAGAGGAGGTCATGAACTTCCTGAGATTCTTGATAATAAAGAAATTAGTGAAGCATTTATAGAGTGTATGATGGAGTTCTTTGCTACTCTTACAGTAAAAGTAAAGAGTAAAGATTTTAATTATCTCTCTATAGGAGAATCTAATCATGGTGGGGATTTTGAATGGTTAAATCAAAAACTCTTAGCTGCGTATTTAACTAAATATAATGTTAAGAGTTATATTAGTAACTATCCTATTGATAATTTTATCATTGGAGACCATCAATTTCTGTATGCTCACGGTAGAGTTTGTAATAAATTTTAACATATTTTAGTTATTATATTTCCGTGGAAGAGTTATAATACTCTCATGGAAATATTAAATAATTTTTTAAATTCGGAATTAAAGCTAACTGCTTTTTGTAAAGCTAATAAAGTTAGCCGAGATTATTTAGAGCAATTATTAAAAGATAATAGCTATTCTTATAGTGTATATTTAACTGGTATAACTATTAAGAATTTAAATTTAGCTATAAAAGATTATATTAATTCTGATGCAGGATTACGTGCTTCCGCTATAAAATATAATATTGGAACACAAACTTTAAAAGCTCATTTAGTAACTTTAAATCTCTATAATCCTGATAAAAAGGGTAAAAAAGAAAAATCTTACAATGAACATTTTTTTGATAGTATAGACACTGAAGAAAAAGCTTATTGGTTAGGATTTATATTTGCTGATGGTTATATTTATAGTTCTCCTCTAGACACATCCAAAGAAAGGATAGATTGGAACTTTGAACTATGTGCTAAAGGGGATGACAAAGCACATATGGAAAAATTTGCAAAAGCTATTGGGTACCATAAAGAATTACATATTACTAAAGCTGATAAATATGGACATACTAGATGTAGAGTATGTTTATCTAGTGAAATTTTATGGAGACAACTAAATTCTTTAGGATGTACTCCTAGAAAGAGTTTAACATTAAAATTTCCTGATGAAAGTATCTTTAAATCTAGGGACTTAATAAGACATTTCATTAGAGGATACTTTGATGGTGATGGGTGTATTAGCTATGCTAATAAAGAACATACTATTCCAGTATATCAAATACTTGGAACTAAAGAGTTTTTAAAGGTTATTATGAGTTATTTAAATATAGAAGAACCTTTATTTCATAATCATAATAATAAAAAAGAAGTTACTATGTATATACAGGCTTCTAGTAGAAAGGCTATGTATGTATTACATAAATTATATGATAATTGCTCAATCTATTTAAATAGAAAATATGAAAAATTTATTTATTTTTGCCGTATATTTGAGAAATCAAATATGTTAAAACAAACCAATATCGGTGAAGGCTGGGATGCTAATACCGAGATAACTACAGAAACTAAAGAGTTTGTAGCATCGTAGAGCGTAGAACTTGAACCTGAGAAATCAGAATAAAATAGTTCCAAGAGTGGTTTGCCCTCAGCACGTAAAGGTGGAGGTGAAAATGTACGCCGAGCTATAGTAAATAAGAAACTATAGAAATACAGATAAAAAGCTGTATGATAACAAAACTGAAAGATAATAATTCTCAGACTAGACAATTTCCTCTCACTTTAAATCCTCAGACTGAATTATTCTTTGCTAATTATATAGCAGAAAAAGGTATATGTAGTCCTCATATTTATGTTGTAAAAGGTGATTTACATAATTATGCTTATACTACTGGTAAACGATTTGATTATATATCAGTAGGTAGTATGTATGGTAGTAGTAATTATATTACAGCTAATTTTGGGCATACTAAATGGAGTATTAATTATACTATTGTAAAAGATAAAGATATTTTAATGGGAACTATTAAAGGAAATAATTAATGAGGGACATAAGACTTCCAGAAACGTCTGATAAATCTATAGATATTTCTGCTATAGATACAAATACTGAAGGTATTATCTTAGCATACAAAGGTAATAAACCAATAGGATTTATCGGATATGACGATGATAATAATGAATGGATATACTTAGATGATATTACTATAAACTGTAGTTACAAACGAGACGAAAATTTATTAGCTTTACTAAGAAACGTAATAGCTAGTAATTACGCCTATAGTTTTAAATTAGTTGATTTTAAATAATGAAATATATTAATATTCCTAAAAGTAGTGATACTACTATAGATTTAGCAGCTATTACTAATAATTATAAAGGTATAATTATCGCTTATAAAGAAGATATGGCTGTTGGGAGAGTTTCATATTGTTCAGATACCGAACTATGGTGTTTTTGTGATAACGTAGATAATGAACAATTTAATACATATGAAGGTACATTATTAGAATTAATCAATAAGTTGATATATACTAAACATATAGCAGATAATTTTAGATTATTAGAATTTTATACTAACGACGATGATTGATAGAAGAGACGTTTTACAGGAGGCTTTACATAAGTGTTTTGTAGAAATGTATAGATGGGCTCAGCCTTCTATAGATTTGGATGAGCTTATTAAAAATGGATTTAAAGACAGTACAGAAGATCCGTTATATGCTAGACATTATTTATCTCAAGATAATTTTAATTATATAAGAGATACTTATATGTATGCATATGGTATTAAAGATACTTGGGATGATACTTTTGAAACATTAATTAAACAACTCTTAGAAGGAGGTATAGAAGATGACTATAAAGAAGCTACTCCTGGTAAACCTGCTTATAGAGATTATAAAAAAGTTCTCCCATTAAAAGAAGTTATTACTTGTCCAGGAGAAGTTAATACTATTATTGACTATATAAAGAAATGTCAAAACTTTTATAAAGGACATTGCTATGAAACTAATCAGTTTTCTTGTAGTATTGCGTTAGGTCCTAGTCCTAATTGTAATGCAAAACATGTTGAAGAATATTGGCATACTCATGGTAAGCCAGAATTTAAAATAGTAGAATATAATATCTCAGATGTTATTTATGGAGACGGAGACTTTGAAGAAGTATCTGATGAAGAATTCCTCGCTACATTAAGATGGTAACTAATGAAATTACTAAAGATAACAAAACACTGCTTATCTGCTATAAAAATTCATATCCCTGTGGACAAATATTATACAACGGGAGTAAGTGGATATATATTACTAGTGTAGATATAAATAAAGTTAATTATGCGGAAGATACTCCTCATAATTTAGTACAAAAATTATTAGATAAAGAAATTATTGATAATATAATGTTTTTCACATACAATGGAGAGAATGCCAACTGAATTTACTTTAGAAGAAGTATTAGAAGGAAAAGCTACTAGTATTAAAGGTAAAGATTATCTTCCTACTAGAGGATATATTGAGCCTTTCCTAGAAAGAGTTCAAAAATTAACTTCTGATATTAGAGTACATGTAAAATTACCTGATCAAATCACTTATAATAAAAATGGTGATATAGATACTGCTGATTTAACTTTTAATAGAGTATGGTTAGAAGCAGTATTACCAAATGAATATCAATATGCTAATCATCAGCAAGTAATTGGTATGGTATATGGTCTAGACACTAGAAAAGCTGTTGTAAAAATGTATTCAGGTGCTCTGAATTCTGCATGTACAAATCTTTGTGTATTTAATCCAGACAGTTTAGTAGTTAATGAGATAGAGCCAGAAACTCCAATTAATTTTAAACCAATTACAAGACTTGTAGAGCAAACCACAGAGATAGGAGTTACTCTCAGACGTTTTGCAGATACAGATTTTGACTATACTAATAAAAATTTTGTAAATGAACGTTTAGGTAGATGGATTCGTAACTGTATGTCTGAATCTATTGATAATGGTTTTGGTAAAGTAAAATTAGCTACATCAACTCCTATTGATGCTTATAAATTATTGTTTGATAAAAAAGATAGTCCATATCTTATATCAGATGATAACGCAAATATGTTTACTGTATATAATGCATTCACTCAAATTATAACTGATTCTATGAAAAAGGATATTATGAATCAGGTTGAGAAAACTTTACTAGTAAACAGTATTTTAACTTTGTAAATAATATTTTGAAATAACTATATAAGCACTATATTATTAGTTCAGTACTAGTATTATAGTGCTTATTTCGTAGATGATTTAAAATGTTAATTTATAAATGTTATTTATGGTAATAAAAAGAGACGGAATTAAAGAAGAGTTTAACAGAAACAAAATTAGAGATGCTGTACTAAAAGCTTTTGGAGTTACCCAAAATTCTAGTAAGACAATGGACGAAGATATTTACAGAGCAGTTACTGAGATAACTAATTCTGTAGTAGAGACTGAAGATCAATCTATTGAGGATATTCAAGACCAAATTGAAGAACTCTTAATGGATTTAGGATATCACGACGTAGCTAAAAAATATATTTTATATCGTAAAGAACGTGAGGATATTAGAAATCATGCTACTAGGGATATTAAATTTATTCATAATTTTGTAAAATCTGATAATACTGCTAATGCTACTATTGATGACAATAGTAATGTTGGAACTAAAGGTATTGGAGTATTAAACGCTGAAATACATAAAGTCGATAATAAACTTACTAATACAGAGTGGTGGGAAAGTTTTGTAAAGAAGAGAGATCCTAACTTTAATATAAAAGTTATGAGAAATGATTTTAAAACTATTTTATATCCTCATGACTCATCTTCTCAAGTAGGAGAACCATATTGTATGGCAGCTTCTATGTATCCTTTCTTGTTGTCTGGATTAGAGAAATTAGGAGGCAAATCAGCTGTTCCAAAGAATCTTGATTCGTTCTGTGGTATTTATGTAAATTTAAATTTTGCATTAGCTTCCGAAATTAAAGGAGCAGTAGCTACTCCTGAGTTCCTAATGTATATGGATTATTTCTGTAGAAAAGAATGGGGAAATAATTATTATCTTAAACCAAGTGTAAAAATAACTACAGATTATTGTATAAAACAAAAAACTATTGGTAGTCAAATTGATCAGTATTTCCAACAGGTAACTTATTCTATTAATCAAATAGCAGGAGCTAGAGGAATGCAGTCTCCATTTACAAATTTTTCATTCTTCGATAAATATTTCTTTGAAGGTATGTTTGGAGAATTTGTATTTCCAGATGGAACAAAACCAGAATGGAACTCTACTAATTGGTTACAAAAACGTTATCTACATTGGCTAAATCAAGAAAGACTAAAATGTATTTTAACATTTCCTGTATGTAGCTATGCTTGCTTAACAGATAAGGAAGGTAATTTTAAAGATTTAGATACTTTCCATTTTGTAAGTAGGGAATATGCTCAAGGAAATTCTTTCTTTACTTACATGTCTCGTAGCGTAGATAGTTTAAGCTCATGTTGCTTTTCTAAAGATACTAAGTTTTTATGGAAATCTAGCACTTCTGGAGTACATCTAACTACCTTTGAAGAATTTAAAAATCTTCCATATAAAAATATGAAAGAGAATTTTAAAGTATTTCACAATGGCTCTTGGGTAGCTGGCAAAGTTATAGATTTACCTAATCGTCCTATGTATAAAGTTACCACTTATAATAATAAAGAGTTTATTATGACTGATAATCATATAAATGTAACTTTACAAGGAGAAAAACCGACAGAACAGTTAACTATTAATGATTACTTATTATTCAATACTTCTAGGTTAAGTGCTATTCCAGATAATAATGAACATTTAACTTACGCCCAAGGTTATGTAATTGGATCATTTTTAGGTGATGGCTCTTTTAGTTCTGAAATAAATGGAGTTATCTATGATATTAATTTATCCCAAAATGAACAAAAATATAAACGTTCTAAATTTTATTGGAATCTCGCATTAAAACAAATGGGATATGAACCTAACGTGGTTTTAAAAGAAGTAGTAAATAATGTTTATCCATTAAGGGTATCTAATAAAAATTTAGTTGCTTTTATTCAAAAATGGACTAATTGGCATAGAGGAACTTATGCTCATAATAAGAAATTAAACATGAATTGTCTTCTTCAATCTGTAAAATTTAGAGAAGGTATACTACAAGGATGGTATGATACTGATGGGGGAAATTCTAACAGATGCTACACGACTTCTCCTGAATTAGCAGAAAATATGGAAACCTTAATAACTTCTTTAGGAATGCAAAGCATTATTAATATATCAGATAGAACAGATGAAGAAGTTATAATACGCGAGGAACATTATAAAAGAAATTACCCATTATATTGTGTAAGATGGTATGAAGATGCAAATCATAGAGCTAATAAAGACAAGGCACATAGTTGGATAAAATATAATAATGGAATATACTTTAAAATAAAATCTATCGAACCATATGATTACAATGATAGAGTATATTGTATAGAATGTAAAAATGCTTCTGAACCATATTTTACATTACCAAGTGGATTAATTACTCATAATTGTCGTCTTCAGAATGCCGTACAAGAAAATACATTTAATACTACTAATGGTCAGATAGGAATAATGACTGGTAGTAAAAATGTTATTACCCTTAATTTAAATAGAATTATTCAGGATTGGCAGCATACTTGGTCTGATTATAAAGACCATATTGATGTTGATACTAATAGATGTTGCTTCCCAGTAGATTGGATTACACATAAAGACTTCCAAGAAGGAATTAAGAAATATATAGAAAATATTCTTGAAAGAGTTTATTTATATCAGTATGCTTACAATGACTTAATGCATTGGTGTAAAGACCATCATTTATATGCTGCTTATGATGCTGGTTTTATTAATCTTGATAAACAGTACTTAACTATTGGAATTAATGGTTTAAATCAGGCTGCTGAATACTTAGGAATGGAATGTAATAATAATATTTATTATAAGACATTCTGTAGATTGATATTCAGTACTATAAAAGAACAGAATAAGAAACATAAAACTAAAACAGCTCAATTTAATACTGAACAAGTGCCTAGACGTGTGGACACTATAAATCTCTTTTAATTGACTCGAAACTCCTTAAATTAAGGACAACGAGGGGCAAGCAATAATTATTATAATTATGGGCAGCCTGAGAGACTAAATAAAGAGAATTTTAAATAAATTTATTTAAAATATGCAATAGTCCGAACTCTATGGTAACATAGAGAGAGAAAATCGAAGAATTTTCTCCGTTAATAATATAATATACAAAATAATTTTGATTCCCAAGGATGAGGGTCTATAGTTGTTCTATAACAGTAAATATAAAAATTATAGGTTATGGAACAAAAATTAGACATTTTAAAAGTAAGAAATTTAGTAAAAGAAAAAAGAGTAAGAAAAAGAATACCAGATGAATGTGCCTGTGAAGTATGTGGAAGTACTAAAGAAGAAGGGAAACTTAGAAGATTCAATGATTATATAGTTTGTGAAAAACACTATGACCAATTAAATAAATATGGTAAAATCACCGATACTTCTAAAAGAAAACACAAAAAGCCTTTAGAAAAATGTAGTATTTGTGGAGATTTAAAAATGGCTTCTTTTGAGGGAACCCCGTATTGTCGTAAACATTATATTCAAATAACTAGGCATGGGGCTATTAGAGATAGAACTATATACGACGCTAATGAATATGTTATCCATGAAGATTATGTAGAAATAAAATGTTTTGATAAAAATGGTAATTATAAAGCTAGCACCAAAGTTGACCTAGAATTTTTACCTGACATTAAAAAACATAAAATCTATATAAGAAAAAGTGGTATTAAAGAATATGCAGCATTTTCAGGAATAGAAAATGAGGAGGATTCTGGTAAAAAATACTTTGTACATAGATATATAATGCATCTTCACGATAAAAAATATAATATTGATGAAGTAGTAGACCATATCAATGGGGATTCTTTAGATAATAGGCTTTCAAATCTTCGAGTTTGTACTCAAAAAGAAAATTCTTATAATAATAGAGGGACAAAATTAAATCAAAAAATTAAAGGAGTAAACTGGCTTAAAGTAAATAAAAAATGGACGGCTAGAATAATGCATAATTATAAAAGTATACATCTTGGAAATTATTTTACTTATGCTGAAGCCGTATTAGCTAGAATAAAAAAAGAACAAGAATTATTTGGTGAATATGGTCCTAACAAAGATTTATATTATATTATTAATCATCCTTCGCCAATAGAGGAATTAAATAAAATATTAGAAATTCCTCATATAGAAGGAGCGTAACAGAGTGGCAGAAAGCGCTTCAGTAAAACTCTATAATAGAGATAAAGCTGATGGCTATTGGGTTCCTACAGATACTAATCTGTATGCTAGTTATATATTTAAACCTAATGATACACATATAAGTATACTTGATAAAATTATACTTCATAGTTCTGAATTCGCTGCTGATGAATTAGATGGGGGTTCTGCTTGTCATCTTAATTTATCTGAACATTTGAGTCAGAAACAATATGAGTATTTACTTAAATTTATGGCTAAAGTAGGTTGTAAATATGCCACTTTTAATATTCCTAATTGTGAATGTGAAAAGTGTCATTTTATAGCAAAACAGCCATTTAGTAAATGCCCTAAATGTGGTAGCACTCATGTAAGTCTATGGGATCGCATTATCGGCTATCTTACAAAGATTTCTAACTGGAGTGCTGCTAGACAACTAGAAGGTAGTACTAGAAGTAGAAAGAATGAATTAGAAATTAATATAGAATTAGCACAATGAAAAGAATATTAAAATTTGAAGCAGAGTGGTGTGGACAGTGTAAAGCTTTAGCACCTATTTTAAAAAGAGTATTAGAAAATCATACTGATATTACTTTAACTACAGTAGATATAGAGACAGAGGAAGAGACTACTCTTAAATATAATATTAGGAATCTTCCAACTCTTGTATTTATAAAAGATAATATAGAAGTAGGAAGAACTTCTGGAGTTCTAACTGCTGATATGCTTGAGAACAAAATTAAAGAGTTCTATGCTTAAATATGTTGATACCGCTGTTACTTTTGCAGAATTTCCTAATGAAGTTTCTCTGTGTATTAACATCAGTAATTGCCATTGTTTCTGCGATGGTTGCCATTCACCTTATTTGTCAAAAGATATTGGAGAAACATTATCATTGGAACGACTCCAAGAATTAATTGAATCTAATAAGGGAATTACATTAGTAGGATTTATGGGAGGAGATTCTGATCCAGGAGAAATAAATAGATTAGCTAAATGGGTTAGGGAAAATTATCCTGAATTACATATTGGATGGTATAGTGGTAAACAATTACTAGATGATAGTGTTATAGATATTGATAATTTTGATTTTATTAAGCTGGGTCCTTATATGAGACAATTTGGACCATTAAATAATCCAAATACTAATCAAAAATTTTATAAGATAGATAGAAATGCTCATATAATGATATGGTGTACTGATATATTTTGGAAGGAGGCTGAATAAGCCTCCTTTTTTAGTTTTATGGAGTGTGCAATTTTAAATTATGGTGTAGGAAGTGTTGATTTAGTAACAATTCCAGATGATATTGATAATGTAGAAGTTTATTTATATGATGTCCTTGGTTACAGAGAAGATGAAATAGAATTTATGATTAAAGAAGGAAAAATCAATGTAAATGATGATAGAGACTAAACGGATAAATAATTTAGAATTTAAGGCTGCTACCTATCTTTTAAAAAATCCCCCTGAAATTAAAGCCTACCATATAAATAGATACATGCCTAATTGTTATTATGGTCATGAGTCTGATTTTATAAAAATAGATAATGATTGGTACAGAGACCCAAACTTTTCTTGGCATAGAATACATAAAAGCTGCTTTAAGAATTCTGAAACTTGTTATGCTATAGCAAGTTTTGAATATAATAAACATGAAGGAGTTTATGAGTTTATGTGGGTAGGTGAGAGACCTTTAGATTTAACAGAACAAGAAGAAAAAGATTTTAAAGAATTAATTATTTATGGTTTTAATAAGTTAAATCATGGAAGTGACGAAGGTGAGTCAAATTACTGACAGTCTTAGGAAATACACATATGGAGGTAAAGAATCAGACTATATAACTATAACGGAATGGGCTAATGGAGAAGGGTATGATATTGATATTAATGGTAAATTAATAACTCTATCTGATAGTGAATTAGAAGCTATCAACTATTTAACTTTAGCACTACGTTATAAAAATAATGGATGACATAATTGTGTTAGATTATTCCAATAGTAAAGTTTATATTTATACTCTACCTAGATTATAAATGTATGACAGTGAGATAGAAGATTGGTTAGATTCTATGAGTTTTGATCTAAGCAATATAAATTGGATGGTTAATAAAAATAT